>OATG01000468.1_pt1 | contig 44658 bp, 46 predicted proteins | sample 1516581 | NCBI WGS metagenome assembly OATG01 (sample SAMEA2579930, study PRJEB22360) | human gut metagenome | biome: human gut; feature: human-associated habitat; material: faeces | place: Denmark | collected 2008/2010
CCGTGACTGGACTTTCACCAGTAAGATTAGTGCCATGCTCGGCACACTAGAAGAAATGCCTGAATCATTTTTTGATTCAGGCATTTTTCTATCCCCAAAGTGAAAATAAAAATACTACGATTCCAAGAATAACAAGAACCACGCCCGTCACACGGTTAAGTGTTTTCGGTGTGGCTTTATTTGCAAATACCGCAGCAATTCTCGCCCAGATCAGGGTAAAAATCACACACAGCGTAAACACCAGTCCGTCCGGTTTCCCGCCAATAACAAAATGGGAAGCAGCCCCTGTAAACGCAGTAAATGCCATAATAAATACACTGGTTCCGACTGCTGTCTTCAGTTCATACCCAAGTACAGAAGTCAGGATAAGAAGCATCATCATGCCGCCGCCAGCACCGACAAATCCACAGATAAATCCGATACAGATACCGCTTATGACCGACTGGATGGCACGCTTTTGTGCGGATACCCCCTGCATGGTCTCTTTGGTTGTCATAACCGGGCGAACAATAAATTTGATACCAAGCAAAAATGTCATAAAGACAGAAAAATTTCCCATTGTGGCAGATGGTACAAGGCTTGAAACATAGCTTCCCACCACGGTAAATGCAAGGACACTAACCATCATGATCAGACCATTTTTCACATCAAGATTCTTATTTTTTCCATAGGTATACGCAGACACTGCACTGGCAAGTACATCAGAAGACAGCGCAATCCCGACCGCCATATACGGCTCCATCCCAAGAAATGTGATAAGCATCGGGCTGATAACCGCTGCCGCACTCATCCCGGCAAAACCGGTTCCAAGTCCGGCTCCCATACCTGCAAAAAATGTTACTAGAATCGTAAATAATACTTTCATTCTCCTGTATCTCTCCTTTGTTCCAGATAACAAGTAATTTTAGCACATTTTTCAAAACAAATCCAGCATGTTATCCAGATAAATTTCTTCCCGGACATGCAGCTGATATTGTGGCTTTGTCATGTAATATAGCAGAAACTCTAAAATCAGTGCACTTCCAAGTCCCCGTCCCTCGATCTTAAAATTAGAAAATCCCATTGGAAAGTAAACATTTTGGATTGCCTCTATTCCAATAAATCCCGGATTTTGCATGGCTTTGGAAAAGCAATATCCCTGCTCAGATTCCGGTGCCGTACAGTGATGTTCCCTATTTTCTCCAAGATTCTTGCGGCTGACCGCTTCATAACAGGCTTTCCTGTCCTTACAGCCAAACCAGCAGCATTCATTGCACAAAAACTCCACCTTGTCTTTTTCTTGCCAAGACAGTGTCTTCCATCGGTCATAGGCTTTATTTAAGCGAAAATCAGGAACAACATACCGGAAATCTTCACGTCGTATTTCCTCTACCAGCTGCTTAAAATCCGTGATTACTTTTGTGGTGGACGAAACAAAATAAAGGTGCGGATAATGTTTTTTCAGATATTCCAACAGCAGATCCGAATGGACAATCACACCGTTTTGCACATCTTTATTTTCTTCCAGTAAAGCACAGAGCGCATTGCATTTCCGGTCAGAAAGATGCTTCTCTTTTAAAAGAGAGTTGCTGAAGGTCAGCCGCGCGGATATTCCATACTCCTGCATCAGTGCCAGAACTTCTTTCGGATCATTCTCTCCAAAACCGGCACGTCCGCCGCCCCAGATACAATCTGCCGGAGCTCCATAGATCGAACCGATTTCACACCAGTCATAAAACCAGTCCCTGTGCTCCCGATATAACGGAAGAAACACGCGGTATAGTTCATAAAATTCAAACAAGCCCGGAAGGTGATAATACGCTTTTACCATTCTGTACATTCCTCTCATTTTTTATCATAACGGTTCAGACCACCTCAGAATAGTTACTTTATTAAATACAAAATCAACCCGGACATCACCCCGATTCCAATAATACAGATAATCATACCTCCAATGACCGTCACAGTTCTTCCTTCATCCGATAATTCCGCATTCTGAAACTGCCATCTGCGCAGAAAAAAGTATACCTTATCCGGATAATAAATCTGTACGATTCCAAGCACATAAATAAGGACTCCCAATACCGTAAATCCCCAAAATGAAATCGACTCCAGATTGCCGTAAAGGATGTGTCCCAATGCATTGCTGTATGTTTCATCACTGATGACAGGCTTTTCATTCCCTGCTATAATCTGCATTTCATCCCAGCCCACAGGGCTTCCATCTGCCGCGAGCAACTGATCCCCCGTCCATGTGCCGTTTATCGTATCATCCGCAAATGAAAACGTGACCTGATCCCCTTTCATGGTATAGGAAACATTCTGTTTTTTTCCATCTGCCACAAGTAAAAAAGTATCATCTTTTGTTCGTTCAACATAGTTGACTGTGTTGTGCACAAACTTATCTGCACGGACTTTGTAATAAAAATCATCCCCAATAAAAACGCCTTTTCGCAGCGTAAAATATCCACCGATTGCAACTGCAAAAATGGCAATTATAATCAAAAAAACAAGTCCCAAATGCTCTTGGATTTTCTTCATTTCCGTCCTCCTTCTCTTTAAAAAAAAGCCATTCTCTCCTGCGAAAATGGCTTCTGAAATACTACTACTTATTTTCAAAATTAACACTGCGGATCATGTTACGGTTGATAAACTGTGTTCCCTTTTTCGGTGTCTCGATCTTCACCCACTGCGCATCCACGTCCATCAGTTTTCCTTTGATACCACCCATATCATTAAATAAACTTACCGCACAATCTTTTCCTATATAAGTATCTAAAATTGAACCACTCATCATTTCGTCTTCCTTCCCATTTTCTGTCACTGTAAACAGCTCAGTATCCTGCATTGCCAGCATATTCCATGTATTTACCATATTGAAATAATTGACTGCTGCCATTGTTGTTGCGATATCCATACCTTCATCACCTCATAGATATCAGTGTAGCATTCTTTGTGCACACTTGCAATTACTTTCTCCCTCTTTCCCTCTCCGACATCGGAACTTCATTTTTCATGTAAGTATCCCACACCTGCATCCGATCCTGCTCATCCAGTTTGCGCAAAACTTTTGCCGGAACACCTGCCACAATACAGTTATCCGGAACATCGCGGGTTACGACTGCCCCTGCCGCCACAATACAGTTCTTTCCGATGGTCACTCCGCCACAGATCGTTGCACTCGAACAAATCCAGCTTCCGCTTCCGATATGGATGGGCTTTGCATACTCCAGGTCATGAAAACCATCCGGATACTGCTGCGGCAGCCGCTCATCGGAAAGAAACGGATGACACGGGGTTGCAATCGTCACGTTTGCGCCTACCCACACACCATCCTCCAGCGTAATCGGCGCACAGTCCAGAAATGTACATTTATAGTTGACAAAACAGCCTTTTCCAAAATGGATATTGACACCATATTCACAGTAAAATGGGGCAAAAATGGCTGCTCCTCCATCCTTTGCAGATGGAATCAGTTTTTCTAACAAACGCTGTTTTCTTTTTTTCCTCCACAGCGGAGTGCGGTTGAATTTATCACAGGTTTCCATGCCAAATTTATGATATTGTTCCAGATCTTTGCTGTCGGCATTGTAAAGTCTGCCGGCTTTCATTCGTTCCCAGTTATTCATGTTTATCTCCCTCTTTTTTATTTCCTTTAGTATAACAAACTTTTGCAATACAGGAAACTGAAGAACAGCTGCACCGGCATACTTCCCGTTTAAAGCATTTGCAGAACAACCAGACCAAATTTACTGCGATACCGGACAGTTCCTCCGATGAATTTGGTGACTATCTGGTTCTCTTAGGTGCTATTATGCGCGAGGAAATGATGATTGACTGGCTAAAAAAATGTATCAAACTGCTCGGTTAACATGCTCCCTCTCCCTTCAAATAGGCGATCACTTCGAATAGATCCGGTAACACCACCTCTGCTTTTTCCTGCATTTCTTCATTTGCAGGCAGCAGATCCGGAACCATGATCGGAAGCAAATGTCCTGCATGTGCCGCACGAATCCCATTGTAGGAATCCTCAATCGCATACGCGCGCTCCGGTGCAACCCCAAGTTCTGCACAGGCCTTTAAGAAAATGTCCGGTGCCGGTTTGCTGTGCTCCACCATATCCCCGCAAATCACTTTGTCAAAAAAATCCAAAATTCCAGCATCCTTTAATTGGTTTGTCACGGTCTGTCTGCGTGTCGAAGATGCCAGCGCAATTTTCTTTCCATCTTCTTTTAAAAAGGTGAGCAGTTCCACAACCCCCGGCTTCATCGGAAGCCTGCCGCCATCGTATCTGCTGTGATAGATAGCAGAGGACTCTTTCGCATAAATATCATACGGAAAATCCTCCCCATAAATTTCCAGCATAATCTCCCGCGTCCGTTTCATCGTCGTCCCCGTACAGGAAAGCACCGCTTTCTCAATATCTGGAATCTGGTATTTATCTGCAAGCTCCTTCCAGCACTGCATCACAGCCCGCTCAGAATCAAAAATCACACCGTCCATATCAAATACAACTGCATCGTAACCGGTTTTCTTTTCCATAGAATAATTTCCTTTCTGTCTTACGTGACAGTTTTATTCTAACACGATTTATCCAATTAGTGCATGATAGATTCTCAGATCATCGTCCTTGAATACGTTAAATATGACTTTTTTATTCTGCTGTCCTCATTGATATAATTCTTTACCGTCTCGGTAGCGATTTCTGCCGCCCTTTGCTGTGGAAAACGAAACACCCCCGTTGACAGACAACAAAAAGCTACGGACTCTGCTCCCGTGTCCGCCGCCAGCTTGAGACATTCTCTGTAGCAGCTTGCCAGCAATTCTTCCTCTTTTCCTGTAACCTCCCACTGTATGATCGGTCCTACGGTGTGAAGAATATATTTTGCCGGAAGATTATAACCGGACGTAATCTTTGCCTTTCCGGTTTCTTCTTCATGTCCCTGCTTTTTCATAATTTCATACATTTTCAGGCGAAGTTCTATCCCTGCATATGTGTGGATAAAATTGCCTTTTTTATTGTGGTAATCGTGGGTTACTCCGTCCCATTCATTGGTTAATTTCTCACATGATATATATGCAGCACTTGCTACCGCCGACTTTCTTTTTCCTCTGCTTATCATGGATATATTAAAGTGAAAACTGTCTGCCATTTGTATAATCTCCTTATCTTGTAGGCATAAAAAAACAGATAGATGTGTACCTCTCTATCTGCCAATCTTAAAAATGCTTCAGCTTTTTTCTTTGCTCCCTGCAAGGGCTAAATGCACCGCAGGTCGTAAGGACACCCTTTAGGGTGTATAATTGCGCCCTCGATAAAACTTTCTAATATTGCTCCTCGTTCTATCAGTCTGTGGGTTCGCTTTTTTCTTTCTTCAAGGCTTGCCATTTTCTTTAATTTCTTCTCTTGATTTTTAAGCTGAGATAATTGCTTTTCATATTTTTCTTTTTCTTCTTTCTTGCTTTCAATCTCTGCTTTTACCTTTTCTAATTCTGTTTTATTGTTCATAAAAATCATCTCCTTTCATATTTTGGGCAAAGAAAAAGGCTAAATACCTTTTCAGATAAATAGCCTTTTCATTTCAATTTTCAGTTATATATTCTATTTATTTATTAGTTAATTTAGAGAGTAATTCTGAAACCATTTCTGTAAATTCAAAAGGCTCAATATTGATGCCATCCATTACATAAGTATGTTTGTTAAGCTTAAAAACAGCTCTTGTTATTATCTTGTCATCAACATTTAAATTTTCAGACTTAGATAATTTCACATTAACACCACATAATGTCGACATTTTTGAATCCTTTAACCCATAATCAATGCCGGTTTCGTTCTTGTCAGCGATAATAACATCAAGAATCTTATCGTTATTATCTTCATTTACTAAATGGACTTTTATATATGCACGCTCTGTATAATCGTCTTTATTATTTGGTTTTACTAAAATTTCATACACAGAAACTGGATTATATTTTTCAAATATTGACAAGGATGCTAAAATTTCTTTCCCTTCATCTCCATCTAATGCTACTTCTTTAGCATCTATTTTAGGCATCGACATTTGATTATCATTAAATACCAAACAATCTTTTTTATACTTATCATATAGCTTTAAGTATTCAATTTTCGATTCCTTTCTCTTTTCCTTGACCCATAACCCAAATGCATAATCTTTTATCTCTTTGTTCATCCGTTTCATTAGCTCAGAGTCTGAATATTTGTCTAATTCTCCATGAAGCTCTTTCTGGCTTTTAAAAGATTCGATAAGATTGGCGTCTATTTTCACTTCTTGTTCTAACACTTTGTTTTTTGTACTTACAAACAACAATCTATCTTTTAATTTTTGTTTCAGAGTCGTTTCCCCATAGATTTTAAGAGCTTTATCATAGGCTTCTTTGTTAATGGCTTCATACTCGCAAATAGCATTATCAATTTCGGATTCAGAAACAAAAACTCCTAATTTTTCTGCATATGATGTTGCCACTATTTCATCTATGCTATTTTCAACAATATCCGAATATGATACACCTACTTTTCCAAACTGTTGCAGAAAAATTTCATTAATTTCATCGTGATAAATGTATTTATCATTTACTTTCACAATGGCACCGTTAATGTTCTCATTCTTTACACTTAAATTATTATCTGCATAAGCACTTTTATAAGAAACATTTTCATTCAAAGTGCATCCATGTAGCAAAGCAGAAAATATAATTAGTAGTAAGGGCATCACGAATCTATTAAATTTCATTAGATTTCTCATAGCTGGTCTCCAATTCAATTTTCTCACTATTTATTTTAGCACGCACAATTCTTATATTCCACTTATGTTTTTCTAAAGATTTTATGGGTGGACTGCCATACATAGCAATCCACCCATAAAATTACCATACTTCTAGATTATCTTCCGCATTCACCCAATCTTGCATCTCACCCGTCAAAGCCAACCTGGCATACTCAATAGGGTTGTCAATGGCAAGAGCATTTAATGCACACTGAGAATTAGGTGTGGTCATCAATCCCTGCCTGCGCAATACTCTGTACGCGCATTGCAAGATCCATCCACGAATTCATGATCTACTTCTCCCACTTTCCCGCTCCGACAACGGCACTTCGTTTTTCATGTAAGTATCCCACACCTGCATCCGATCCTGCTCATCCAGCTTTCGCAATACCTTCGCCGGAACACCTGCCACGATGCAGTTATCCGGAACATCACGGTTTACGACTGCCCCTGCCGCTACAATACAGTTTTTTCCGATGGTCACCCCACCACAGATCGTCGCGCTCGAACAGATCCAACTTCCGCTTCCGATGTGGATCGGCTTTGCATACTCAAGGTCATGGAAACCGTCCGGATACTGCTGCGGCAGACGCTCATCGGAGAGGAACGGATGGAATCATTTTTTCCAGAAGACGCTGCTTTCTTTTCTTCATCCACAGCGGTGTGCGGTTGAATTTATCACAGGTTTCCATCCCAAACGAATGGTATTTTTCCAGATCTTTGCTGTCGGCATTGTAGAGTCTGCCGGCTTTCATTCTTTCCCAGTTATTCATGTCTGTTTCTCCTTTTTTGGGATCGCGTACCTTATTCTTCTTTCTCCAGAAATGTCTGCACATTTTCTTTTGTAACTTTCTGATATGCGCGATATATATATTTATAATTTTTAAACGGATTTGGATTATTTTCATCCTCTGTAGCAATCGAAAATGCAAGATTTGCCATTGCTGCTGCCTGCCCTTCTTTATCATTATATACGGTTGCTGCAAGTGTTCCGTCTTTTACCGCTTCAAGCCCTTCTTTTGTCCCATCTATTCCAAAAAATACCGGCCGGTTTGTTTCCGTATACCCGAGCTTTTCATAAGCATCCATAGCACCGAGTGCCATTGCATCATTATTGGCAAGAACAACTTCCATCCGGTTGTTATATTGTCCGATCAGCTGCATCATACGGTTCTGTGCCTGCACACGGTTCCAGTTTGCAATCTGATAACTCAGTTTTTCCAGTGCAATCCCCTGTTCTTTCAGGCTCTCCGCAACGCTTTCCGTTCTAATAATGGCATCCTGATGCCCCATTTCCCCCTCAAGTATCACATACTGGATTTTCCCATCATGATTGCGGTCCACATCCGGACGTTCTTTGATGTAAGCTGCTGCAAGCTGTCCCTGCATCTGTCCGGATTGTTTTGCTTCTGCTCCGACATAATATAACTGATCCCACTGCATCAGGTCTTCTTCCACAGGTTCCCGATTAAAAAAAATAATGGGAATATCGTGTTCCTGCGCGGCTGTAATGATCTGCGACGGATCCGTCCGGTCTGCCAGATTGACGCACAGAATATCACAGCCATTGCCGATCATTTCCTGCACCTGATCGTCCTGCGTTCTTTGCGAATTTGCAGCATCCATAATGGTCAGACTGATATCATATCCCCTTTTTTCCAGTGTCCTGCATTCCCTTTTAAAATTTTCCAGAAGTTCCCCCAGGAAGGTATCTCTCTGGTCATAACATGCGACACCAATATAAATCTGTTTCGGTATTTCCTTTTTTTCGCTTCCACATGCACCATACAAAAGAATTCCCATCAGACCAATTAATGCCATAGCGTTTTTTATTTTTCTTTTATCCATGATAACCTCTGATTTTACCGGCTGATTGTAAACAGCAGATTCCGGTTCTCCTCTGAAAAAAGATTCTCCCGCGTGAGAACGGTATATGTAATCTGCCGGTCTTTCATTTTATAGAAAAAATTACGTCGTTTTTTAATAAGTTCTGCAACACTTTCATAGCCTGCGTCAAACTCATCCGGAGCAACCAGACATTGTGCCCATCCTGCATCCAGATAATAAACTGCCTCCGTTGAATTTCCAATTCCATAGAGTACCGCCCCATACAGGTCATTATCCTTTGCCGCCTCCCCGGCTTCCACAAAGCTTGCATTATCCAAAGCCATCACGATATCCACCCTTCTTTGCGTCTGTAAATTGATTTTCTCTTTCGAATCATTTTCTTTTGATACAGACCATAAAATTTCTGCGCCACTCCCCTTTAATGTATCACAAATCCCCTTCTTTCTTTTTATCACTGCTTCTGAAGTGGCATACTGCGAATAGATCCCAATCTTCTTCCCGATCAGATTTCCACGGTAATTTTCCAGAAGCTTTTGGGCAAGATCCGCACCCATATGGTAATGATCCGGTTCTATTGTATGTAATCCGGACGGTTCTTCGGGAAATGTATCTCCCACGGCCATTACGGGAACACTTTTTTCCAGCTGTTTTAGCTTTTGCGGCCCATCCCGGTTTGCAATCGGTTTTACGATCACCGCATCTGCTCCTTTTATAATTTCCTGATTCATAATCCCGATCTCCTCATTGGCAGTTTCCATATTGTCCTTACTGATGATCACAACATTTGCATCATATTCCCGTGCTGCCATTTTCAGTCCGTATTTAAACGCTGACCACTCGCTCTCATCCACATCCGGTATGATCACCGCGATTGTTTCCGGTTCATGGCCGTTTTGCTTATAGATGATAAAGCCGAGAACCAGAATCACGAGAATTCCCAGAACTGCCTCTATTATCACAAATGTTTTTTTCCCATGTTTCATTTTAAGAATCCTCCGGCATATGGTGTTCCTCAAATTTCCTGCAGTTTTGCTCACTGTAAACAATTTCAGGAATGATAACTGTCACTGTCGTTCCCTCATCCAATTCACTTTCTATCTGAAGTCCATACGGTTCTCCAAACAATAACCGAAGCCGGTTATTTACATTCACAAGCCCGACTCCGGAGCCTTTTTTATGTACACGGTTTGTATCCTTCAATAACAGGTCAATCTCCTCTTCCGGAATCCCCATTCCGTTATCCGATACCTGCATAAAGATATTTTCTTGTTCTTTCCATCCGCGAATGAGGATTTTTCCGCAGTCATCCATCTCCCTTACGCCGTAATTGATCGCATTTTCAAGGATCGGCTGCAGCACAAGTTTCACGATACAATCATCCAGAATATCCGGACAGATATCAAATACAACTTCAAACTTGTTTTTATACCGCACTTTTTGTATATTAACATAACTTTGTGCGTGCTGCAGTTCATCCCTTATGCGGATAACCGTATGTCCTTTTGAAAGACTGATCCGGAAAAGCTTTGCCAGCTGTGTGATCATAAAGGCAGCTTCCTCATTTTTACCGCTTTCTATCATCCAGGTGATGGAGTCTAATGTATTGTATAAAAAATGCGGGTTGATCTGGCTTTGCAGCACATCAAATTCGCTTTTTCTTCTTTCATTCTGTTCCCATATGACTTTTTTCATCAGTTCGGAATTCTGCCGGTAGGATTCCTGAATGGATTGTCCCAGATGCCGGATCTCTGTTGAGCCTCCGATTGCAATCTTTTCTTCTTTTCCTTCCTGATATTCACGCACCGAGCGATCCAGTTTCATAATCGGCCGCGATATCCGCACGGAAATGATGCGGTTTACAAATACAAGCATCATTGCCATAAGCAGTAAAATAAGCAGGACAAACTGCTTTACATCGGCCATCTTATTTGTGAATATTTCATACGGCATAACACAGACCAGGCGCCATCCTGTATAACTGATTGCACCCACCATAACTTTTCTGTGGTTTTTTTCCAAATATTCATCGTAAATTTTTTCTTTGGACGAAGCTGCCTTTACGCTGCTTTCTGTATCCATGCCATTGTCAATTCTTGCCTGATGCGGATGATAAATAATATTTCCCTCACCATCACACAGATAAAAATACTGTCCTTTTCCTGACGTATTGATCCGTTCCATCATACGTGAAATCCCGGAATAGTCCATATCCACAAGCAGCACCCCCAACTGTGTATCTGTCCCATTCGTAAGTTCCACGACACGGCTGGAAGAAATCACCCAGTAATACCGACAGGTACCGTCATCAAATAAATTCTGGACATGGGGTGTGGAAAAATGGATATTCTCCATACGTGTTTTTGCCTGCATAAACCATCCCTGTCTGGTAACATCCGGTTCTTCTTTCTGGGCAACAACCGGCTCTGCTGCCATAAGGCTTCCGTATCCATTATATATAGCAATGCTCCTTAAGTTCTCTTTATTTGCCTCATATAAAAGATTTAACCCTTTGTGGATGGAATCGTTCTGTTCCCGGATATCGTTTTCCTTTATAACATCATAATATGCTGCATCCGATACCTGCCTCATATTCACAAGATAATTTTCTATGGAATCCACCGTCTGATCCATAATCTTTCGGTTATTATCCACAATATTCTGCTGTGTGATCCCCGAAAATCTCCAATATACCATCATGCCCATACAGACCATAATTAAGGTTGATATTACAGAAAATGCAACCATGATGGTTGACTGGATATCTCCCGGTTTATTTTTCATTTTTTTCATATGCTGTCCTGTATTTTGAAGGGGATACCCCAAACTGTCTTTTAAACACATAACTGAAGTAATTTGGATCGGAATATCCCACACTCTTTGCAATCATATAACTTTTTTCCGCGGTTTCCACAAGCATGCGTGCCGCCTTATCCATACGGTATTCCGTCAGGTATCCGACAAAAGAATTCCCTGTTTCTTTTTTGAACATGCTTGAAAAATAAGAATTTGACACGCCCAATTCTTTACAGATATCGTCAAGCCCTAAATCTTCCTGCTGATAATTGTCGTGCACATATTCTTTTGCCCTCCCGATCAGGGATTTCTTGGAATGATACCTGGCATCTGCCATGTCATCATGCAGCATACAGCAGAATTTTAAAAGCCATTTCTGCAAAACCTGCGGTTCTAAATTACACAGTTCATTATACAAAGAACCGATACCTCCCGGTATTTTTGTGGTATCCATTTCATTGTTGACCATAAAATGATACAGTTCGCCAATGAGTTCCATAACTGCCACATGATATTTTTCCAATGATTTCAGGTCAAGGAATTTATGCTGCATGTAAACTTCTATGGCATTTGCAATATCTTCATTTTCTCCAAGGCAGATCTTTTTGAACACATTGGACAGTTCTGTTTTCTCTCCGGCATCCCTTTGGATTTTTCTCTGTGGAACAATCTCTTTTAAATTTATCGCCCGGTTGCTTCCATATAAAACACGATAGGAAACCGCTTCCCTGGCGCTTTGATACGATGCTGCAATCTTTGCAATGTGCCCACATACCTGACCGATCCCTATGGTTACTTTTGCCCCCATAATATGATGGATATATTTACAGAAACGGTCACAGGCATCCGTCAGTTCTGAAATTTCTTCCTCACTTTTTAACTGCATAATCATAATGGTATCCCCAAGATAGCGAAAACGCTTCGCGTTCCATTTTTCCCCGAGGTTCTCCCCTGCCTGCCGGTCTACCGATACCGAAAGCAGCCGTATATCCATACCCTCCGGAACCTGACTTGCCGATGTGTGTATGATCAGGCAGCAATACCACGGGCCTGTAAAAGCAATCTGGTAATCCTTAAAATAATGCGGCATCTCCTCTTCCGGAATACGTCCTTCAATAAGCGTTGTATACAAATTCGCCTGCAGCATCGGAAGGGAATCCGCATAATATTTTTTCAAAAGATCCGTATTTCTTTTTTCACTGATCTCATAGTCCAGTTTCTCTTTCAGACGCTCAAACACTTCTGTTATTTCCACAGCATTGAGCGGCTTTAAAATATATTCCTCAATTTCAAGATGCACGGCTTCTTTTGCATATTCAAAATCATCAAACCCGGTAAAAAGCAGAATTTTTGTTGCCGGATACTTTGCTTTTATATGCGCACACAATTCCAGCCCGTCCATATACGGCATCCGGATGTCCGTCATAACAACATCCGGCTGCATTTCTTCAAGCATGTCCATTGCTTTAAATCCGTTGTTTGCATGCCCGGTAACCTGAAAACCGAGTTCCTCCCATTTGACTTTTTTAACGATGGCTTCAATGACTTCTTCTTCATCATCCACCAGCAATAATGTATACATACCTCTTCCCCCATGTTATTTTATTTATTATAGCAATTTGTCCAGATAAAGTAAAACCTTTCCAACATAAAACAGAGATGCCCTGCATGTTTCATGCATCACCGGCATCCCTGCTTTTTCATTATAGAGGAGAGTATATGTTTTATTTTTTCTGAACGTATTTCAGACAATCCAGTGTTACTGCAACAAGGATGATAATACCTGAGAATACGAACTGGAGGTTTGTATCAATACCCAGGATTGTGAGGGAGTATGTTAATGCTGTAAAGATACATACACCGGTAACAACACCGGAAATCTTACCAATACCACCGGTAAATGATACACCACCGACAACACAGGCTGCAATGGCATCCATATCCCAGCCCTGTCCATAAGCGGCAGAACCAGATCCTACCATTCGGGTACATTCAAGCCAGGAACCAAATCCGTAAAGGATACCTGCCATAATAAATGCACCAAGTGTTACTGCAAAGACAGAAATTCCTGAAACAGCTGCTGCCTCCGGATTTCCTCCGACTGCATAAAGATTTTTACCAAAGGTTGTTTTGTTCCAGATAAACCATACAATGACAATTGCTGCAACTGCCCAGAGAATGATGGTCGGGAATCCATTGACTTTTGGAATTACCATATTCGGAATGGTCGGCTCGATCGCTCCGAAGGAAACACCTTTTGTCGCATAGGTGACCAGACCAAAAATGACAAGCATGTTTGCCATGGTCGATATAAACGGATGCATCTTGAATTTCGCTGTAAAAAATCCGGCTATACTTGTAAAGAACGTACATAATACAATACATGCTACCAGTGCAAGAACGACTCTTGCCGGTGTCGGTACTTTCGTAAAATCAAAGATGTGTCCGAACACACCACCTGTATTTACACCCTGATGCATGATAATGGTTGCGGTTGTCATTCCCATACCAACCATTCGTCCAACGGAAAGATCCGTTCCGGTAAGAAGAATGAGTCCTGCAACTCCAAGTGCCAAGAACATTCTTGGCGATGCCTGCTGGAGAATATTTAAGATATTGTTATAGGTAAGCAGCGGCGTTCCTTTTTTGATTGGAGTTATGATACATAACGCAACAAAAATAAGAATAATCGCGATGTAGAGTCCATTCTGTAAAAGGAATGTTCTCCGGTTAAATGTATACTTATAATTTTCCCATTTCTGTGCCTGATTTTCTGCAAATGTGAATTTGGACAACCGGAGCAGATCAATCAGATGATACTTGTAACTGTACGCATCATGCTTCCGGTCTTTAATCCTCTGATACTCTTTTTCCAGTTCAATCTTTTCATTGGAAACACGGTTCTTATATACATAATTTTCTTCTTTGACCTCGGCCTGGGCGGAAGTCTTTGCCAGAGTTTCTTTGTGTTCCTTTTCAATCTTTGCAAGTTTCTGCTGATGCTCCTGCAGTGCCTGTTCCTTTTCCGCTATACAACTTGCCTTAACTGCATTATAATACTTGTCAAAATTATTTTTGAGATAATTTTCTGCTTTCCCGATCAGTTTTGCGATCTGGTCTTTGTTCTGTGCCTCTACCGCTTTTGCCTGTTCAAGCTCCTTCTGGCAGGATGCAATCTCAGAATCTTTTTCCCCTTTGGAAAGTGTTTTATCTCTTTTTACGTTTTCGATCCTGCTCTGGTACATAATGACTTTTGCCGTACCATCTTTTCTGAGTTCATCAATCTCTTTTTGTATTTTTCCGACATATTCCTCAATCGGCTGACGCAGTGTTTTTTCCTGCTCCGCTGTAAGAATCTTGCTATTTGCCATATCTGTCCCCCCTGCCTATAAATATTTCGCGCTGAGGCGAAGTAATTCTTCCTGATTCGTTTCCTTTGTATTGACAATGCCCGCAAGCCGTCCGTTCGACATGACACCGATCCGGTTTGTAATACCAAGGATTTCCGGCATCTCAGAAGAAACCACGATAATGGTCTTTCCCTGTTTTGCCATCTGTATGATCAGGTCATAAATTTCATATTTTGCGCCGACATCAATTCCTCTTGTCGGTTCATCCATCATAAACACCTTCGGTTCACGCTCGAGCCACTTTCCAAAAATAACCTTCTGCTGGTTTCCTCCGGAAAGACTTGAAATCATATCGTTTGGTCCCAGACATTTGGTATGCATGACTTTAATTTCATTTGCGGTAGCCTTTGTCATTTTCGGTTCTGAAAGTGCCGCGCCTTTTTTATATGCATTAAGATTTGCAATGGTTGTATTAAATGTAAGATTCCCTTTCAGGAATAATCCATTTGCCTTCCGTTCTTCCGTAATAAGCGCGAATCCATAATCCATTGCCTCTTTTGCACAGCTGAAATTCATAAGCTTATGGTTCAGATAAACACGGCCTGCGGCTCTTGTGCGGATACCGAATATGGTTTCCAGCAATTCTGTCCGTCCGGCTCCCACAAGGCCATATAAGCCAAAAATCTCCCCTTCACGGACATCAAATGTAACATCCTGTAAATACGGCTCATATTTTGTGGACAAATGCTGGATTGATAAAATAACATCTTTCGGCTGATTATCCACCGGTGGAAAACGGTTTTCCAGCACACGGCCTACCATTGCAGTAATCAGTTCATTCATATTTGTTTCTTTTGCACTTTTTGTCATGACCAGATTTCCATCCCGGAGTACGGAAATATCATCACAGATCTCAAATATTTCATCCATTTTATGGGAAATATAAATAAGGGAGATGCCCTGGTCACGAAGCATCCGCATCATATCAAAAAGTTTATCCACTTCCTGTACGGTAAGTGATGATGTTGGCTCATCCAATACGATTACTTTCGAATTATATGAGATCGCCTTTGCAATTTCACACATCTGCCGCTGGGAAACGGACATATTTCTCATCGGCTGATCCAGATTTACCGTCATTCCCAGTTTCCGGAATAATTCCGAGGCTTCATTTTTCATTCTTCCCTCATCGATCATCCCAAGGGAATTTACCGGGTATCTGCCAAGAAAGAGATTATCCACAACATTTCTCTCCAGACACTGGTTTAACTCCTGATGCACCATTGCAATCCCATTTTCAAGTGCATCCTTCGGACCGGAAAAATTCACTTCTTTTCCGTCAAGGTATATAGTTCCTTCGTCTTTCTGATAAGTTCCAAAAAGACATTTCATCATTGTTGACTTACCGGCACCATTTTCTCCCATAAGTCCCATAACTGTTCCTTTTCTCACATCAAGGTTGATATGATCAAGTACTCTGTTGCGGCCAAATGATTTACTCATGCCACGTATCGATAAGATAATATCTTTGCTCTGATCCCCCATACTATCCGCTCCTATCCTTTTGTTTTCGGGGAGAGAACCGCATTTCTCCCCCCGAAGTTAAGTTGTTTTACTGATTTAAAAGAGCTGTGTAAGAAGCTGCATTATCTGTTTTCACCATGTTGATGGCAAAAGCATCGTACTGTCCCGGATTGCCCAGACGGTTTGTGATATTAGACTCTGTCTGTCCGTCACCACCAATGTACTCAACATCCAGATTTAAAAGGTCATCATACTTCTGTAACAGCGGCTGATAGGTAGAACTTAAGAAGTTATCAGAAGCATTGTAAATATTCAGCCATACCTTCTTTGTCGGATGGGCAGATGCATCTAACTGCTTGGATACCGGTTCCCATACAACGGTAGAATCTGTAAAATCTTTGTAATTATCAGCGGTTACTGCCACGTTCAGGGAATAGTAAGATCTCTCGTCTTCTTTGTATACATAAACGTCACTGCTTAATACATTTCCTGCATCGTCTGCAGTTCCGATACCCGTGTCAACATCTACACCATCCAGTGCATTTCTAAGAACACGCAGTGTCAGGTATGCCTGTACGTCTGCATGCTGGCTGATCGTTCCACCGTAGCCTTCTGCAATTGCTGCAACTGCATCGCTGTTTGCATCATATCCGAATGTCGGTACACCGTTATCCTTTGACCATGCATTAAACATTGACATTCCCATTCCATCATTGTTGGATACAACGACATCAATGGAATCCCCGAAAGAAGATGACCATGTACCAATCGCATTGCCGGCTGTTGCTGCATCCCATGTAGCACCTGCTGAGTTTTTCATTTCCTGAGAAGCAAGTTCACGGATCACATAGGTTTTTCCACCTACTTCAATGCTTCCGTCCTGAACCTGTGATGCTTTTCCATCGGTATTGGTTCCTGCCGGTGCACTGTCTGCCTCGCCGTTTTTATCCACTGCTGTTCCAAGTGCTTTTCTAACACCTCTTGTACGGGCAATGGAATCATTGTGACCGATATCACCGATTGCTAAAACATAGCCGATCACGCCATCTCCGTTACGGTCAATCTTGTCAATATTTTTCTCGATGTAATCTTTTACCATGGTACCCTGAAGTTCTGCACCCTGATTTGCATCAAACCCTACATAATAAGTATCTTTGTTAAAATTGAGTGCTGTCATGTCAAGCTCTCCTGTAGAACTGTTTGACGGCTGACGGTTAAACCATACCAAAGGTTTATCCTTGTTTGCGACAGTTGAGGTAGAAGTGCCTCCCCCTGTATTGCCTGCCTGTGTGCCACCGCCGTTGTTTCCCCCATCGGCTCCGCATGCTGCGGTTGAAAGTGCAAGTACCGCCATCATCATAATTGCAACAATTTTCTTTTTCATAAGAATTTCCCCCTTCTTGTTTTGTTTGTAATGCTAGTATACGGGATTTTTATCTCATAAACTATAGAATATTTTTTGATTCACATTAAAAATTTTCATATTTTTCCGTTATTTGTTCAATTTTTTCATATTTTTTCTTTGTCATTTCGTCACTTTGCCGTTAATTTGTACTAAAAAAAGCCATCTTTCTTTACAAAGATGGCTTTTTAAATCTTTTATAAAAGGCTCGTTATCATTGTTCCAGAATCACATGCCACGCCTCACACAGCCGTTCCAGCGACCACGCGGCATTTGCCGGACTTGTGGATGGAAGCACCGTTGCTTTCCTTCCCGTGACCGGAAACTGGTATCTTTTATAAAGCTGTCCTGCCTTGTTTCCGTTTGCATAAATACGTGTTATGTTCGTTTTTTCCAGAATCATGCCAATATCCGTCGGCTGTACATTTTTAATACTGCTGTCACTTGAGCCTTTGATGTCACAGCTTTGGATCACATCCCACAGGGCAATCCGGTGGGCAAGAAGCATTGCTTTTTTCTCCTCAATTGTATCCGGAACTGGCTCCTTTAAAAGTGTTGCAAGCACTTTCCAGAAACGGTTCTGTTTGTGCCCGTAATAAAAATTGTTTTCTCTTGATTTGACGGACGGCAGGGTTCCTAATATGAGAATTTCGGAAGCTTTGTCGTACACCGGTTCAAACGAATGGACAATGTGTTCATATTCCATGGGATTCTCCTTTTAAAGTTACCACACTATCCGTATCCATCTTACTGCTTATCCTTCTCTAAGATCTGGTCAATCGCAGCTGTCACCTTTTTGTAAACTTCATCACTCGTGATTCCGCCCATGATCGGATCTCCGACAATGTTGCCATTACGGTCAACGAGAACTGTCGTTGGAAATGCCATAATATTTGTTGCGTATTTACCAGCCTCACTGTCCGAATCAAGGGAAAGGTTGGTATAGTCTGCCCCCTGTTTTTTCAGGATGCTTTTTGCTTCCGCAATTCCCTCTTTGTTACCATCGAGTGAATCCGTGTTTACGCCAATGACCTGACCGCCCTTTGCCTTCAGTTCTTCATTTAATTTGTTGAGTGCCGGAAGTTCCTCCACACATGGCGTGCATCCATTAAACCAGAAATTAACAACCGTTACCGCATTCTGTGAAAAAATGCTGCTGTCCACCTTATTTCCATCCAGATCCTTCGCCTGAAAAGACGGAAAGACGGATGTTTCTGCATTCGCGCTTTGGGCGCCGGAATTTTCTGTTCCCATCTGCGCGGTAAGTTCCGTTACCTGATCCTCGATTTTCTTAATCTCTTCGATATCCTTATCCAGCTTTTTCAGGTCTGCCTCCGAAAACTGGTCCTTCACATGATCCAGCTGTGTCTCCAGAAACGTTCCATAATTTTGTTCTCCTGCGTCTGCAGCTTTGTTTTTGTCAATGTTATTAAAAACCGTATTCCACAATTCCTGATGTTTCGCAATAATGGCATTTTCCTTTTCGTACAGTTTGTTGAGTTCTGCATTACCAGCCCCTGTATCTTCCGCAGACTGTGCCTGCGTTTCCGTCACAGTGCTGCCTTTTTCCGAGGCATTGCCACAAGCGGCAAGTCCAAATACCAGAGTCATAACCAGTAACATTACTGTAAGTTTTTTCATTTTAATTATTCTCCTTCTTCTTTTTTGATTTTTCTGCAAATCCATACTTATAACTGATTGCCTCTACCGGACATTCCTTCACACATGCTCCGCAGCGTATACATTCCGTATGATTTGGATGCCGGACCACATCCACATCCATTTTACAGACACCGGCACATTTGCCGCAAGATACACATTTACCGGTATCTATATGCATCTGTAAAAGAGATACTTTATTAAAAAGCGCATAGACTGCGCCAAGCGGACAGATCCATTTGCAGAACGGGCGATAAAACATAAGGCTTAACAACACGACCGCAACCAGTATTCCGGCCTTCCATGTAAACAGCTTTCCCAATGCCGCACGGATGCCTGCATTTGCAATCGAAAGTGGAAGTGCCCCCTCTAATACTCCCTGTGGACAGAGGTATTTGCAAAAAAATGGGTCCCCCATTCCCAGCTGGTTCGTCACCAATATAGGAAGCAGAATAACGAAAACCAAAAGAATTCCATATTTGATAAACCGAAGCGGCTTTAACTTCCGGGTGGATATTTTTTTAAATGGAATCTTATGCAAAAGTTCCTGGAACCATCCAAACGGACACAAAAAACCACACACAGACCGTCTTTGCATTACCACGGTAGATCTCTCCCTTAAAAAAATTCGGCAGATGAATATTCGTAAGAATCGTTGCCACAGCCTGAATCCACCCACGGACATGTGCAAGAACATGTGATGCCTTATGCTTTTTTTTATCCAATGCCAACACACTCCAGACATAATTTAATTGCTTTGGAGAGTACCGTGGCTGCCTCTCCACGCATCGCGCCATAACAAACCATAAGCATTGCTGCTGCAAGGAGCAGCAGCTGTACGGCTGCTTTCTTTTGTAGTTTCATTCCCTTTCATTCCTTTCTTTTTGCTTGTTACAGGTTATCAGCCAACTGTGAACGTCCTGTGTATGAAATTCTAAGATATCCTTAAGAAAATCTGAAGTATCCACGCATCTCCCTTTTGCCAGGCATCTGCGTACCTCTTCTGTATCCGAAAGTCACCAGCATTTCCCACGATCTGCGCACACCGCTGACTGCCATCTGCGGCTATCTGGAACTTTTGGAAAAGGAACCGTTATCTGCTACCTCCCTCCAGTATGTTGCCATCATCCGGGAACGCACGGATGTGATGACACAACTGACGGAAGAACTGTTCCGGTATTCGGTTGTCCTGTCTGTGCCTTTGGCACAATCCTTGCAGGAAGTGTCGGTAAATCGCATTTTAGAGGGAAGCATTGCCGCAATGTATGCGGTGCTCAAAAGACACCGGATCACACCGGACATTACCATGACCGACCGGACTTGGGCTTTCATAGCGCGGGCGCTGGTGGAGCAGATGCACGGGCAGATGAATGCGGCTTATGAAGCGGGGAGGCTTGTCATCCGGATGCAGATTTAGTTTATTTTTTTATAAAACAGACCAAAAATAAAGCAACTACAACAACTCCTGTGCCTATGATGATACACCTCTTTGCTGTGGTGACTTCTTTTTGATATAAGCGAAATAATTCTCCGGAATGATTCTTTCTATTATGAAGACCAATCATTGCATAGATCAAAAAGAATGCAACTCCGAATATTAAAATTACACTCAGTCGTCCCCAAGCAGAAGGAATGGTGTATTGACCGATTATGATACATAGCAGGATCATAAAATACACGATTTTATTTTGCCCATATCCTAAAGGAAGTTCTTTTTGATAATTTCTATACATCATTTTTCCATAATAAACGATCATGCATATTAAAAATAATAGATAGATTATCATAACCATCATCCTCATTGTATACCTCCTTAATTTTGTCTCATACGAGAAAATGTCACATCCGCCTCCGGATCGGTAAGCTCTATATTGATCCGACTGTTGCGCCGCTCATGAAGCAATAATTGTTTTGCTGTCTCTGTGCTGATTCCCTTTTCTTTCTTCTCATTGGTCTGAACATACTGTTTCCCCGATAGTATCACTATTCTTTTCGAATCGTATTGCATATAGTTACGAAAAATATGAAAATTTTCAGTCCGGCATAATAATCCGGATCAGATGTTTATCCAACATGATTGTCCGGTTCCAGGGATTGATAATAATCCCTGCGATCTCCGGCACAGTAAGTGCTGCTTCAAACATCCTGCCGATCTCTGACAAAAATGTCGACTTCACCTGATCTGCACCTTTTAATTCTTCCTCAAAGCTGGTAAATGCCGACCACCAGATTTTACCGTCCGGAGTTCTCACTGTCTGTAACTTCATTTGTGCCTGTGCCGGATCCGGTTCCACAGCAATGATCAGTTGTCCTCCCTCTTTCATCCGCCGCCGGATCACCGTCAACGTATGTGCAAGCTGCTCCTGTGTGGCTTCTTTCTGAAGCGCCAAAATTGCATCTTCTATTCTTTCATTGCCCTTTAATCCCTCATCCTGATATTCATTTTTCTTATTCATATTTCATATCCTCTCTTATCTGCTCCTTTCTATTATAAAATGAGAGGTTTCTTTTTGAAAGCTATTTCTTTCAGATTCTCCTTTTGGGAGAATTCTTTTGACGGAACCGTCCTTCTCTTTCTCTGAGACTGCGAACCTCCAACTCTCCAACTCATAGATTGTATTCTCTGCACGTTTCTTCTATACTGAAAGCAGACAGACACTGCAGCAACTGTCTCTTACGAAATGGAGGTTCCACTATGTCACAAAATAATATTGGCGAATTTATACAACAATCCAGAAAAGCCAAAGGATTTACACAGAAAGATCTCGGTGACCGGATCGGCGTCAGTGATAAAACCATATCCAAATGGGAAAACGGGGTTTCACTTAGATAAAGATACCACACCATTCCCACGCTGACTTTTGCTCAACCGATACAGCCGGAGGGCTGGATAACAAGAAAAGGCGGTATGCGCCCCGTGGAGGGGTAGCATATCGCCTTTTCTTGTGGGGGTTTCCAAAGGGGGCAACGCCCCCATTTGGCACACGACTTTGCGACGCAAAGTGTAGTGTGTTATACGCTCTGTCGGCGTTGCCGTGAAAATGCCGTTGCCGCCGGGGAGGGCAAGGGCATTTTCACGGCAGGAAAACAGGGCTGTGCTTGCGTGGCGTGGAGCCGTAAGCGCAGGTCTGGTTTCAACAGCAGACTGGGCGTATATGAAAGCTCCCGTCCCTCGTCCTACGCTCCGACTTGTGGACAAAGTGTCCCGAAGTTGTGGCCACACTCCCGGAAAAGTAGCAGGACAGCGGGCAACCGTCAAGGCTGAAATAAACGGGGTTACACCCGGCCTTGACCGCCGCCCGCCGCCCCGCTGGATGGGTGGACAAGGCGGCCAATCCCTCAAAGTGCTTGGCCGCTCTCTTTCTGATTTTGGAGCGTTTATTTGTAAAAATTGAAATGGGCGGGAAGCCATTTCAGGGCTTTCCCGCCTTGATTACCCTTTAGCAAAGACGGGTGGGACTGTCAACGGCGGCGCATGAAATGCGCCGTTCATCTTGACCGTTGACTGGCTCGGCTGTCTTTGCTAATCGAGTTTCATATCGTGGATTTGATATTGTTGGTAAATTCTTTCCTTCTGATTATCGTCACAATGATAACGAACAAAGAATACAACATATTTCCAATGTATGGCTGAGCGTTAAAAGTTGTTGTCAATTCTGCGCTTATACAGAAAGTCAAAACAGCTAATACCAATATCAACCAGTTAGAAAATTTTACTCTTTTCAGGAACAAATATCCTGCTGGTATATAGATGATAGCAAGCAAAAATTTAACGACATAATCCGGTATATCTGGCAAATCAAAAACAGTATTCAGCGGACTGCCCCCTAATAATAAGGACAAAAAAGAAATAATTCCGCCAAATATATAGAAGCCTCCTATAAATGTTATGACCTTAGATTTTTTCATAAATTTCTCCATGTTATAACTTGTTATTTCACATAGATTTCTGAAACCGTATCTTCCACACCATTGATTTGCAATCTTACATGGATTTCTCCATTTTCAAAATCATTCAGCGGATATTCAAGCGGTTCGGACAGATTTGTCACATCAACGGATTTCACAACCTCGTCCTGTACTAACCACAAAACAAGTGTTGCGCCCTCTGGCACCGTTTCACAAGAGATGTCTGCATAAAGCATTTGGGTGTCTGCGTCCTCTACCTTCATGTCCTGTTCTTCCACAAAACCATCGCTTGCACTTCTAAAATCCAACTTCCATACACCATTCAGATAGGTATTAGAGTTCATGCTAATTACACCTAAATTCCAAACACGGTCGTTAGATGTAACATCCGTATTCACACCATTTCCGGTAGCCGCACTGACAATAAAACCTGTCAGGCAGACCAACATAAGCACCATACTGATGATACCAGCGATAATAAATTTTAAGTGGTGGGTTTCCTGTTTAACCATAACGCCATTATCCTCCTTATTTTCAATATGCGCTCCACATTCTTCACAATATTTTGCTTTAACTGAAATTCGATGCCCGCAGGCAGGACACTTTGCTTTAATCTCTGAACGGCGCAGAAAATAAATCAGCAAGCCGATAAAAGGAGTTGCGATAAAAACTACAATCGCCCATAATACCGGGTCATCGCCCCGCTTTTTGCAATCTTGATATACCCATGCCGCAAAGAAAGCGGCAGTACACAGGGCAAAAAGGATAAAGAGCAGAAGAAGAATGGGAAGCAACACGGAAAGACCGCTAAAGCCATCACTTTTTAGGAAATACAGGCCGAACCGTAAGAAGATCAATAGTAAGATAACCGGAATACCAATATAAAGCGGAAGTCTGTTCTTTTTTGTATTATTCACGCCAATACACCTCTTTTCTCAACACGGATTGTTATATCCTCTTTCATATTTGTTCTCTTTACACCAACTATAGTAAGCAAAACGCCAGCCATCCCAATGTAGAAACAGATACCAGCGACAAAGTAAGACAAGTAAGTATTGCTGATTACTATTAGTGCTACACCTGCCAGCATAATAAATGTAATTAGGTTCAGAATCATCGGCAAATACCAAAGAGAAAAACCGCGTGTGGCTGGTTGCTTTCGCATTGCCGCTTCTTTTTGGTACAATGTCGCTTTCAGTTTGCTGTTCAACTCCGGGTCTGGTTCATCAGCCAGTTTCATAGAAGCCCGGATGATTTCATCAATTTCTGTATTGAAAAGGTCATTTTTCATATCCTGCTTCCTCCAATCTTTTCTTAATCAGACTTCTTCCCTTAAACAATCGGCTTTTTACTGTTCCGGGCGGTTTCTTAATGATTGTTGATATTTGCTCTACGGAACAATTTGAAAGATAAAACAGTGTCAGCGGTATTCGGATTTTTTCTGGCAGTGTTTCAATAATCCGATTAACTTCTGAAATCAACTCTTTCTGCAAATAGCGTTCTTCAATACTTTCTTCGGAATGTAAGACTGCTTCTGCTTCATCATCCAAATTACTACATGGAGCAATCATATTTCGGCGGGCCTGCTTTCGTCTATCGCTTTTCCAAAGATTATGAGTCAATGAAAAAAACAGTGCTTTAGGATTTTGTCCCCAGTCAAGCGTCCATTCCATTTCTAACGCTTTTAGAAAAGTCTGTTGATATAAGTCCTCTGCTTCTGATTTGTCCATACAGAGTTTCAGGCAAAATCTATATATATCTGTACCGAACTCATCAATACACTTCTCGATTTCTCTTGCGTCCAATGTTTCACCTCCATTGCCCGTTCACCCTATATTCGTCATGACTTTCTATGTGGTTCATTTTTTCAAAAAATTTTTTGCGGATAAAATGCCGGGATGAAATGCTGTAATTTCATTCCCGGCAATAATGATATGTTCTCTAACAATTATGTTTCTTTTCCTGCCTGCTCAATCATCTTTTTCGCAAACTGCTGGAACAGTTCAACGGTTTCTTCATCCATCGGCGTAAGCTGTCCGATCTGTCCGGCAACCATAGCCGCTACATCGTCAATGGAAAGCGGGTTTTGCTTCTGTTCCGCCAGTGCGTCCCGCATGGCTTGGAGCATAGCAGCGGTCACAGCTTCTCCCGGCTGTTCCCCGTTGTCAATGTCTTTCTTAATGTCCCGCAGGATAGCCAGGAACACATTTTTGATTTTTTCAATCTCCGCTTCATGTTCCCCCATCTTCTGGGCGTTCAAAAGCTGTAAATCCTGCTTCGCTTCTGCCCGGTGTTCCGGGTGTTCTTTCATCAGGTCGGACAGGGAAGCCGTTGCCATCTCGATAAGCTGGTTTCTTGCTGTTATGCCCTTTGCCGCCGTATCCTGAAAATAAATCCGTATCAAATCTATCAGCTTGGGAAAATTCCTGTGTTCCAACAGGCGGTTGAGGATTTGCACATCAACAGCACCCGTCACAAGCCCCCTCACGGCTCCCTCGGACAAGCCTAATTCAGAAATATCGTAGCTTTTACGAACGCTCACGGTAGACAAGCCCAGTATGTAGTCTGTCGATACCTTAAATTCCTTTGCCACACCTATGAGAATATCACTGCTGACCGTTCTCGTTTCGCCGCTGACAATGCGGCTCAACTGGGAAGCGGAAACGCCTATCTTCTCCGCAAGTTCCTTTTGTGTGATGTGGTTCCCGTTGCATAAATCGGAAATCCGCTGTCCGGGTGTTCCGGGTAAAGCCATAGATACGCACCTCCTCCGCATACTTCCATTATACAGGATGATTGCAAAAATGCAATTTCCAAAGTGTAAACTTCATCAAAATGCAATTCTCGCAAAATTCCGGGAATTGCATTTTTTTCGTGTAGACTTAGGGTAGTTCATCGATGGACAGCACCTTGAAAACAGAATGACCGTCCGAAAAGGAATACCCCGGCTGGGGAAGCACCGCAAGGAGCCGGACTTCGGGACAAAATGTCCCGAAGTTGCGGGGAGCGTGCCAACGCCGGAATACGCCGCAGGAATGGGGCAGGAAGCCTTTTCGGGGAGAACGGCAACGGAAAGAAAAATGGAGGGAACGCATGAGAGATAACCCCTATAAAGACTTGCCGCCGCTGGAACGCAGGCCGGACGGTTCCCTTTACCGCATGACACCGGCGCAGAGGAAACAGGCGGCCAGCCTGATACGCCGGGAGTGCTGTTGCTGTGAGGACGGCAACTGCATTGTCCTTGACGATGGGGACACCTGCACCTGCCCGCAGACGGTTTCTTTCTCGGTCTGCTGTAAGTGGTTCCGCTGGGCGGTCTTGCCGCTGGACGGGACGCTGGAAGCGGAGATTTTCCGGGATAAGGACTTGAAACGCTGTGCGGTCTGCGGCGGCGTGTTCGTCCCCAAATCCAACCGGGGAAAATACTGCCCGGACTGCGCCGCCAGAGTTCACAGGCGGCAGAAAACAGAAAGTGAACGGAAAAGGAGGTCTGCTGTGGACAGTTAGGAGCGAAAAAAGCCTTGATTTATCAGGCTCCGCAAGCCCCAAACCGGGGCGGGTAGTATAAAGTATCGTCCGCCCCGGAAAACGGGCTTCTAACCGTCCACAAAACGCACTATGACAAATACCATCTATATCCATCAGCCGGAAAAGGCGTTCAGCTTCACCCGGCTCCCGAATTTTCTCTTTGAAGCCCCCACATTCAAGCCCCTGTCTAACGAAGCAAAGGTTCTGTACGCCTTTATCCTGCGCCGGACAGAGTTATCCCGCAAGAATGGGTGGGCGGATGACTGCGGACGGATTTTCCTGTATTACCCTATCTGTGAAGTGGTTGACTTGCTCCACTGTGGGCGGCAGAAAGCGGTGAACACCCTGCGGGAACTGCAATACGCCGGACTGGTGGAGATCCAGAAGCAGGGCTGTGGAAAACCCAACCGCATTTTCCCAAAATCCTATGAAGCGGTTCCAAACACCGACTTCAAGAAATCCCGTTCTGGTACGCCGGAGGGCTGAAAACCGTACCCATGAAGTACGGAAACCGCCCCCCTGAAGTACGAAAACCGGACGGTATATAGAAATACAAAGATTAAAATGATTTATTTATATCCATTCCATTCCTATCGTATCAGAGATAATTCCGGCGGGATTTTCTCTGTGGAAAACCCCGGATAGGAACGGAATGGGGAAAGGAGCAGAATGGCACAACACGCAATTTTGCGCTTTGAGAAGCACAAGGGCAACCCGGCAAGACCACTGGAAGCCCATCACGAAAGACAGAAAGAACAATACGCCAGCAACCCCGACATTGACACAAGCCGGAGCAAATACAATTTCCATATCGTCAAGCCGGAGGGACGCTATTACCACTTCATTCAGAGCCGTATCGAGCAGGCAGGATGCCGGACGAGGAAAGACAGCACACGGTTTGTCGATACGCTGATAACCGCCAGTCCGGAGTTTTTCAAGGGGAAATCTCCAAAGGAGATACAGGCGTTCTTTCAGCGGGCGGCGGAGTTCCTCACCCACCGGGTAGGACGGGAAAATATCGTGTCGGCGGTGGTACACATGGACGAGAAAACGCCCCACCTGCATTTGACCTTTGTTCCGCTGACAAAGGACAACCGCCTGTGTGCAAAGGAGATTATCGGCAACCGGGCAAACCTGACGAAGTGGCAGGACGATTTTCACGCCTATATGGTGGAGAAATATCCCGACTTGGAGCGTGGGGAGAGTGCCAGCAAGACAGGCCGGAAGCATATCCCCACCCGGCTTTTCAAACAGGCGGTTTCCCTCTCCAAACAGGCCAGAGCCATTGAAGCCGCCCTTGACGGCATTAACCCACTGAACGCCGGAAAGAAAAAAGAGGAAGCCCTCTCCATGCTGAAAAAGTGGTTCCCGCAGATGGAGAATTTCTCCGGGCAACTGAAAAAATACAAGGTCACAATCAATGACCTGTTAGCGGAAAATGAAAAGCTGGAAGCAAGGGCAAAAGCCAGTGAAAAAGGCAAGATGAAAGATACGATGGAACGGGCAAAGCTGAAAAGCGAACTGGACAATTTACAGCGGCTGGTTGACCGTATCCCGCCGGATATACTGGCGGAACTGAAACGGCAGCAACGGCACACGGTAAAGGAAAGGTGATAGATATAAGCAGAAATTTTCGCCGCCCCTGTGCGGCATTGTACCTTGAAAACTGAATATGGAGGACACTGGATGGCAAAAAGCGAAAGCGATATTTTTACACCCCGGACAGGGCAGGTCATACAAGCAGAGAACGGCACGCAGTATTTTGTATGTGGGAACAACCGTATAAAAATCTCCGAACACTTCGCCGCAGGCGGGAAGCCCCTCGGTGATCTGATTGTAGATGTGGTGCGGCATACCGCAGAAAAAGCCGCTTCAACCTGATAGCCCATCATTGATAACACGCCCACGCTTATGATATAATTGCCATAGAGCAAAAGTATTGTAAGCGTGGGTTGTTTCTTTAGAAGGAGGATTTTTACGGTGAAACAACCTTACAATACTACGATTTACAACACGGCGCTTTATATGAGATTGAGCCGGGACGATGAAAACTATGGTGACAGCGTAAGCATTGAAACACAGCGGACAATCCTGCAACAGTACGCAAAGGAACAGGGGCTTCATGTAGTCGGTGAGTATGTGGACGATGGCTGGTCGGGGACGAACTTTGAACGCCCGGATTTTCAGCGCATGATGGACGATGTGGAAGCCGGAAAAGTAAACTGCATTGTCACGAAAGACCTTTCCCGTTTCGGGCGGGAACATGTGATGATGGACTACTATCTGGAATTTCTGTTCCCGGAAAAACGGGTGCGCTATATCGCCGTTGCGGAGAATGAGGACACAGAAAAAGGGCTTTCCGATTTTGTCCCATTCAAAAACCTGTTCAATGAATGGTTTGCGAAAGATACAAGCCGCAAGGTAAAGGCCGCTTTCAAAGCGAAGTTTGCCACAGGACAGCGTATCGGCGCCTATGCCCCCATCGGGTACAGGAAACACCCGGAAATCAAAAACAAGCTGATAATCGACGAGGAAACCCGCTGGATAGTGGAGAAGATTTTTGACCTTGCCTTTCATGGCAGAGGGGCGGCCAGTATCACAAGCATACTGATTGCGGAAAAGGTTCCCACTCCGGGATTTATCAACTTCCAGCGTGACGGGACTTTCGCAAACATCTATGCGGGTGCGCCGGAGGAAAAAAGCTACGCATGGACGATAGCCCAGGTCAAGAGCATTATGAAAGATGAAACCTATATCGGCCATACCATCCACTACCGGGAAACGAACATTTCCTTTAAGAACAAACGGAGGGTACGCAAGCCCCAAAGTGAATGGGTGCGGGTGGAGAACACGCAGGAGCCGATTATCAGCGAACAGGTTTTCCGGCAGGTACAGGAGCAGATAGCAAACCGCCGTAGGAAGTGCAAGGATGGTACAACACAGATTTTTTCCGGATTGGTAAAATGTGCGGATTGCGGCTGGTCGCTGTCCTATGGGGAGAACAGGCAGAACAGCAAGCCTTACGGCCATTATCATTGTAGCAAGTACGGACAGGGCACACGCCAATGCTCCATGCACTATATCCGCTATGATGTGCTTTACGCCTATGTCCTCTCCCGTCTGCAATACTGGTCGGGGCTGGTACAGCATGATGAAGAACGGCTCTTGAAGCGGCTGTTAAACGCCAATGACAAGGGACAGGCCGCCGCAAGAAAGAAGCAGGCCGCCGAACTGAAAAAGGCAGAGAAGCGGAAATCCGAAGTTGATACCCTGTTTGCCCGGATGTATGAGGACTGGGCGGCGGGGCGTATCACAGAATACAACTTCTCAATGCTGTCCGGGAAGTACCAGAGCGAACAGGCTGAACTGGACGAAAAGATTGAACAGCTTCAATCCGCTATCGCCACTGAAAGCCAGAACGCCGCAGACGCAGAAAAATGGATTGCCTTGATGAAAGAGTGCGTCAATCCAACAGAACTGACCGCCGAACTTTTGAATACGCTGATTGAAAAAATCGTTGTTCATGAAGCGGTCAAAGGTGAGGACGGAAGCCGGGAACAGGAGGTAGAAATCTTCTACCGCTTTATCGGCAAAATTGATTAAATGACACCAATATCTTTAACTATGTGATACCGGAAACAGCATTCCTGACACTTCGATTCTGAACGAACTTTGTGCTACTCTCGATATCAATGTCAATGAACTTCTCTCCGGTGAAAAATTAACACCGGAAATTTATTCTATGAAAGCGGAGGAAAATATGATGAACCTTTTGGAAGACAATCAAAAACAACAGTGCTTTACACTCCTTCCCTGTGCAGTGGGTATCGTTTTATTGATCCTTACCGGACTGTTTGCAATATTTACGCATGTGCTTTTACCGGATATGCTGGATCTTTTGGATTTTCCAACACTCCTCATTTACATCGGAATCTGTTGTTCCCTTGTTTTATTGAGAGGAAAGCGCCATAAACAGGAAATCATTCACTTTCTCCGGAAAATTGTGGTACCTGTCGGATGTATCTGTCCTCTGTTGGGGATAAACCAGTTTATTCATCAGTTCCGTGATCCGGCTGATATTGGTTCTTTCGTAAACCAATGTGTCTTATTTGTTCTCTATTCCCTGATTTCCTATGTGATTCTGGTTCTTATCGAACAGCATCTGGACAAATAAAATTTTATATGTAAAAACAGCCCCTGTACCTATTGGTAAGGGACTGTTTTTATTTTATCTTACATATTCTTAACCGTTGCAATATCCACTGGAGTAAGCTCCCCGTGAGCGGTCTCTAAAGAACGTGCCAACGCATTTGCGGTATCCATAGCGGTGATACAGTACACACCGGTCTCGATTGCATTACGGCGGATTAAGAATCCGTCTCTTGTCTTATCACCGTTACCCTGTGTCGGTGTATCGATGACAAGGTCGATCTTGTGGCCAAGGATCAGATCCATTACATTTGGTGACTCCTGCGAAATCTTATTGACACGCAGTGCATTGACGCCGTGCTCCTGCAGATACTTTGCAGTGCTTCGTGTTGCGTAGATTTTGTAGCCAAGTGCCTCAAAACGCTTTGCCACACCGACAGCCTCCGGCTTATCGGCATCCTTTACAGTCATAATCATCTGCTTGTATTTCGGAAGCTGTACACCTGCTCCAAGGAATGCTTTGTACAGTGCCTCATTGAATGTCTTTGCGATACCCAGACACTCACCGGTAGACTTCATCTCCGGTCCAAGGCTGATCTCTGCTCCACGCAGTTTCTCAAAGGAGAATACCGGCATCTTGATTGCGATATAATCGGCAACTGGTGCAAGTCCCGGCTCATAGCCCAGACCGCGGATCGTGTTACCGATGATCACTTTGGTTGCCAGATCTACAATCGGAATACCGGTAACCTTACTGATGTACGGCACGGTTCTTGAGGAACGCGGATTTACCTCGATGACATATACTTCCTCATTCATGGCGATGAACTGGATATTGATCAGACCGACCACATGCAGTGCCTGTGCCAGACGCTTTGTATACTCTACGATGGTATCCTTTACCTTATCACTGATCGTTGGAGCCGGATATACGGAAATACTGTCTCCGGAATGGACTCCGGTACGCTCGATATGTTCCATAATACCAGGAATGAGAATGTCGGTTCCGTCACATACGGCATCGACCTCGATCTCCTTACCCTGTAAATACTTGTCTACGAGGATTGGGTGATCCTGTGCAATACGGTTGATGATTCCGATGAACTCCTCGATTTCCTCATCGTTAAACGCAATCTTCATTCCCTGTCCGCCAAGTACATAGGAAGGACGGACAAGAACCGGATAACCAAGACGGTTTGCAACTTCTTTGGCTTCCTCTGCGGTGAATACGGTTCCACCGGCTGCTCTCGGAATATGAGTCTTCTCCAGAATCTCATCAAAAAGCTCACGATCCTCTGCGGCATCGACATCCTCTGCCTTGGTTCCAAGAATCGGAACACCCATCTTCATAAGCGCCTCTGTCAGTTTGATCGCTGTCTGTCCACCGAACTGTACAACAGCTCCGTCCGGTTTCTCAATATTTACGATGGACTCGACATCCTCTGCGGTCAACGGCTCAAAATACAGCTTGTCTGCAATATCAAAGTCGGTGGAAACGGTCTCCGGGTTGTTGTTGATAATGACAGTCTCCCAGCCTTCCTTGGCAAATGCCCAGGTACAATGTACGGAACAGAAATCAAACTCGATACCCTGACCGATACGGATCGGACCGGAACCAAGAACCAGAACCTTTTTCTGCGGTGTGGTCTCTGCTGCCTCGTTCTCACTTCCGTAAACACTGTAGTAATACGGTGTCTCTGCGGCGAACTCTGCGGCACAGGTATCCACCATCTTATATGCTGCAACGATACCGTTTGTATAACGCATCTGTTTGATCTCTTCCTCGGTCTTTCCGGTAAGCTCTGCAATGACGTTGTCCGGGAACTCGATTCTCTTTGCTTCTTTTAACAGATCTACAGTCAGTTCTTCGCTCTTTAAGTGCTGCTCCATCTCTACCAGAATTGCCAGCTTGTCGATAAACCAGCGGTCGATCTTGGTAATTTCATAAATATGATCATAGGAAACGCCGCGGCGCAGTGCCTCTGCGATCACCCAGATTCTACGGTCATCGACCACATGAAGCTGTGCCTCTAACTCTTCATCGGACAGTCCGGTAAAATCATAGGACATAAGGCTGTCCACATGCTGTTCCAGGGAACGGATGGCTTTCATCAGTGCGCCCTCGAAGTTATCACAGATACTCATAACCTCTCCGGTTGCTTTCATCTGTGTACTTAACGTTCTCTTTGCAGTAAGGAATTTATCAAACGGAAGTCTCGGTATCTTAACTACACAGTAGTCAAGCATTGGCTCGAAACTTGCATAGGTCTTCTGTGTGATGGCGTTCTTGATCTCATCAAGTGTGTAGCCTAATGCAATCTTTGCGGTAACCTTTGCGATCGGGTATCCGGTTGCCTTGGAGGCAAGAGCGGAAGAACGGGATACACGAGGGTTTACCTCGATGACACAGTACTCAAAAGAATCCGGATTCAATGCATACTGCACGTTACATCCACCGGTGATCTTTAACTCATTGATGATGTTTAATGCAGAACTACGAAGCATCTGGTACTCTTTATCCCCGAGTGTCTGGGAAGGTGCCACTACAATGGAATCTCCGGTATGCACACCAACCGGATCGATATTCTCCATGTTACATACGGTGATACAGTTTCCGTTCGCATCACGCATTACTTCGTACTCGACTTCCTTCCATCCTGCGATACAGCGTTCAACCAGTACCTCACCGACACGGCTTAAACGAAGTCCGTTGCTTAAGATATCGACCAGTTCCTGCTCGTTGTGGGCGATACCGCCGCCGCTTCCGCCGAGGGTGAATGCCGGGCGGAGCACAACCGGATATCCGATCGTGTTGGTGAACTTGATACCGTCTTCTACGGTATTTACAACCTGGGAAGCTGCACAAGGCTCACCGATTTTTTCCATGGTATCCTTAAATGCCTGACGGTCCTCTGCCTTAAAGATGGTCTCTGCGGTTGTACCGATCAGTTTTACTCCGTGCTCTTCTAAGAAGCCGGACTCTGCCAGTTCCATACCCAGATTTAATCCAGCCTGTCCACCGAGTGTCGGAAGGATGCTGTCCGGTTTTTCCTTTAAAATAATTTTTTCAAGAACCGGAAGTGTCAGAGGCTCAATGTATACCTGATCCGCAATCTGCTTGTCGGTCATGATGGTGGCAGGGTTGGAGTTTACCAGACACACCTCCACGCCTTCTTCCTTTAAGGAACGACATGCCTGTGTTCCTGCATAGTCAAACTCGGCTGCCTGTCCGATGACGATTGGTCCCGAACCGATTACTAATACTTTTTTGATGTCTTTATTTCTTGGCATTACTGATTCCCTCCCATCATCTGAATAAAGCGGTCAAACAGGTACGAAGAGTCCTGTGGTCCCGGGCATGCTTCCGGATGGAACTGCACGGTGAAAATATTCTTTCCGACATATTCCAAACCTTCGTTGGTTCCGTCATTGACATTGACGAATGCAGGCTTTGCAACCTTCGGATCAAGGGTATCGGTATCTACCACATACCCATGGTTCTGGGAAGAAATGTAAACACGGCCGGTTGATAAATCTTTCACCGGATGGTTTCCACCACGGTGTCCGTATTTCATCTTGTGTGTATCCGCTCCGTTGGCCAGTGCCATGAGCTGATGACCGAGACAGATGGCAAAGATCGGTACGTCACTTGCATACAGTTTCTTTAATTCCTCGATGATCGCTGTGCACTCTTTCGGATCTCCAGGTCCGTTGCTGAGCATAATGCCATCCGGATTGGCTCCGAGAATTTCCTCCGCCGATGTGTGTGCCGGATAAATCGTCACCTCACAGCCACGGGCATTTAACGATTTTGCGATATTGTTCTTCGCACCGAAATCCATCAGTGCAACTTTCTTTCCGCTTCCCTTTAATACGTTCTTCTCGCTGCAGGTAACTTTATCCACAACATTTCCGGTTGTATATTCTTTCAGTTTTGGAAGAATTTCATCCAGATTATAATTTTCGTTTGTCGTGATCATTCCGTTCATGGTTCCCTTTTCGCGGAGAATCTTGGTAAGCGCACGGGTATCAATTCCTGCAATTCCCGGAATATCATGCTTTGTCAGGAAATCCTGAATGCTTCCCTGACAGCGGAAATTGCTCGGCATACGTGAAAGCTCTCTTACAATATATCCGTCCGGCCACGGTCTGGCGGATTCCATATCCGGTGTAATTCCGTAGTTTCCGATCAGCGGATACGTCATCACAACCGCCTGTCCTGCATAGGACGGATCTGTAAGTACCTCTAAATATCCGGTCATTGAGGTATTAAATACGATCTCACTGATGATTTCGCGTGTAGAACCAATGCTTGTACCTGTAAACACGGTTCCGTCTTCCAGTATCAAAAAAGCTTTCATTCTTTGCCCTGCCTTTCTTGCATCTTGGCAAAAAAAAAGAGAGAATCTCTTTTTTTTACCTTGAGTTAGCTTTACCTAAATTGTAAAAATTTTATCACAAATCGTCACTTTTTTCAACCTTTTTTGCAAGAGAAAAAAGTGACATATTTTATGAATAAATATACATATTATACAATTCCATGCATCCACAATACCATGAACCCGACAGCAACTGCCGCACAGACTGCCAGACCGCCAATGCTGGTTCCGAGGATCACGCCGGATGGAATTTCTTTCTTTTCATATATCGCGCGTGCCACGGTTTTTGCCTGCATCGGAACAAATGAACACGGCTGTGTTACCTCCATTGGATGAAACCGGCGTTTGGTAAAATAATCCGCTGTCCATGCCGGCATTGCCGATAACGTCACCCTCTGTAACTGATATTGATTTGCCGCATACGCCTTCATTTCTTCCAACAGACATCTGCCACATCCTCTGCGCTGGAATACCGGAAGCACATACAGCATGGTAATATGTCCCTCTTTCTGCATTCCTGACATGGCGATCATATGTCCCTGTTCAAAAATTCCCCACATGGTGAGAGTTCCTTCTGCAATCATGTTCCGGATGTTTGTGTTTTCCGTATATTGCAGAAATATATGAATCATTTCCAGATCCGTGATCCGCGCACGCAGACAGTAATCAAAGACACCCCTTGCAATACTGAGCGCTTCCGGAATCTGATCTTCCGTTAAAATCTGTGCTTTCATTTACGCTTCCTCCTTGTTTTCCAACAGCCGGTCCTTCAGACCGCTGTAACGTCTCTGTTGGGAATTATTCTCAATCATTTGTTCAAATGTTGTATCATCTCCTACTATCGTAACACATTTCTTTGCTCTTGTAACCGCTGTGTACAATAAATTCCGGTTCATAAGCATGCGGGGGCCGGAAAGAAGCGGAATGACAACGGCCGGATACTCCGATCCCTGTGATTTATGGATCGTCACAGCATACGCAAGTTCCAGCTCATCCAGCAGTTTGTACGAATATTCCACCATACGCCCTTCATCAAAATTTACCGTGATGGTCTCTGCAAAATCATTGATCTCTTCAATAATTCCGGTATCTCCGTTAAACACCCCGGTTCCTTTGTCTATGCAGAGTCCATATTTGCTGCGGATCTCCCATTCCAGCTGATAATTATTTTTGATCTGCATGACTTTATCGCCTTCCCGGAAAACGATCGCCCCATGCTCTTTCTCCTTTTTTCTGTCCGATGGCGGATTCAGATACATCTGCAGAATCGTATTGAGACGTTCTACTCCGAGCAGCCCTTTCCGCATAGGCGTAAGCACCTGGATATCGTATTCGCTTGCCCCCACAAATTTCGGAAGTTTCTGCTTGATCAGCTGCAGCGTAACGTTGATAATTTTATCTGCCTCATAACGCTTCAGGAAAAAGAAATCCATACTCTTGTTATCCAGGCTGACGGCTTCCCCCCGGTTAATCTTATGTGCATTGACAATAATGTCACTGGTGCTTGCCTGTCGGAAAATTTTTGTCAGCATTACTGTAGGAAACATCTTCGAATCAATAATGTCCTTCAGCACACTTCCTGCCCCTACACTCGGCAGCTGGTTCACATCGCCCACCAGGATCAGGCGCGTGCCCGGCAAAATTGCTTTCAGCAGGGAATTCATCAGGGAAATATCTACCATCGACATCTCATCAATAATGATGAGATTGGTCTCCAGCGGATTTTGTTCATTGCGCTCAAATCCGGCATTTCCTTCCATTCCGCCATTCAGTTCGAGCATCCGGTGAATCGTCCGCGCCTCATACCCGGTGGTTTCGCTCATGCGCTTTGCTGCCCGTCCGGTCGGTGCCGCCAGCATAATGTCTTCCCCGGATAATTCAAAATACTGGATGATTGTATTGATCGTTGTTGTTTTTCCCGTTCCGGGACCTCCGGTAATCACGAGAACACCGTTTCTTACGGCTTCCTTTACCGCTTCTACCTGATGCTCATCAAGATCCATTCCCGTCTTCTTTTCAATCTTTCGGATTCTGTCCTCAATTTCGATATCCGGAACATCAAACACAGCATTCAGCTGTGTCAGACGGGTAGCGGTATTTGCCTCCATATAAAAATAGGTTGCCGCATAGATCTGCGTACTGTCTTCCACCTGGCGCATAATGATCTTGCGATCCATCGCCAGATTCATGTAATGCTGCTCGATGTGCTCCGGATCTACCTCAAGAAGCCGGCTTGCCCGCTGCGTCAGTTCCTGCATCGGCAGATAGGTATGCCCCTCTCCGGCAGCCTGCAGCAGCACATACTGGATACCGCTTCGAATCCGGAAATCGGAATCGGTGCGGATTCCCACGCGGGATGCGATCTCATCTGCCGTGCGGAATCCGACCCCTTCCACATCATCTGCCATACGATATGGATTTTCTTTCAGTATTCCGTATATTTCCTGCCCGTATGTTTTATATATTTTCACTGCAAGTGTGGTATTGATCCCGTATTGCTGCAAAAAAATCATTGCCTGCCGGAGATCTTTTTTCTGATTCACCTGATCCGCGATTTCCATCGCCTTTCTCTGGCTGATGCCTTTGATCTCCGCCAGCCGCTCCGGTTCTTCTTCAATGATACGGAAGGTATCTGCCTTGAATCTTCGCACAATCCTTGCCGCTAAGGCAATTCCGATCCCTTTGATCGCCCCTGATCCCAGATACCGCTCAATTGCCACCTCATCCTGTGGTGCCTTTTCTTCGAAACTCTTTACCTGAAACTGTCTGCCGTAAGTCGGATGTTCTGTATAACTTCCCTTTGCCTTAATGTTTTCTCCCTCGGCAATATCCGAAAATACCCCCACACAAGTCTCTTCTTCTTCGTTACACACCAGAACAAGTACGGTATATCCGTTGTCTGCATTTCGATAGATGATGTGATCTACATATCCTTCAATGCTCTCAAGATTCTCTTCCAAAATATGTTCCCCATTCTCTAAAAAAGAGACTGTTGTAAACAGTCTCTCCTCTTTTCTTTGTGCTGATGTTACTACTGGCCAATATTACGTTTCATCTGCTCATACAGTGTCTGTGTATAGCTTTCTCCGATCTGATCCACCATTTCATCTGCCACCGTTTCAATTGCCTGATCCATATACAGATCTTTGTACTGTGACATCGTAGAATCCCCGTCATCATCCGAGGTAAATGTATCTTTCATCTGTTTGATGACCTGCTCCACAAAATAAGATTCAAAATCTTTGATGACACCTTTTAATTGTTCCTCTGAAGAGTCCGATGAAATATTCTTTAATGAACTCTGAAGAGAATTGCTCTGCTCTGCACTTTTGTTTGCATTTGCAACCGTATAATTTGTACTGATTGATGAAATATCCATAGTATATCCCTCTTATGTAAGTAATTCCGAATCGCTGCCTATCGTTTCAGGTTATTTGCCGTCTCCAGCATGGAATCCGAGGTCGTGATTGCCTTGGAATTTAATTCATATGCGCGCTGTGCAATGATCATATTTACCATCTCATCAGCAACCTGTACATTTGAAGCTTCGATGTAGCCCTGATATACACCGGTCTTCGTCAATCCTGCATTTTGTCCCTCCAGCATCGGATTTCCCGAAGCTGCAGTCGCTGCAAGTTTGCTTCCTGACATTTTCTCCAGTCCTGCCGGATTGTTAAACTGATAGATTCCAAAAGACTGGTTTAATGACACTACATTGCCGGTTGCATCTTTATAGCCAATCGTTCCATTGCTCGAAAATACCATGCTTTCCGAAGATACGCCTCTTGGCACACGAATGGTATTTCCTCTGGAATCCAATACCGGAAGCCCCTCTGAGGTTGCCAGAATTGTGTTTCCATTCGAATCCTGACTCCAGGAGAAGTTACCGTTTCTGGTGTAATATGTCTGTCCATCCACACCCCGCACGGCAAAGAATCCCTTTCCTTCCAGTGCAAAATCGGTCGGAATCTCTGTCTCTTCACGCGCCCCCTGCGTATAGTTGGACATGGTCGCTGCCACTCTGGTTCCGAGTCCTACCTGTGCACCTACCGGTTTATTGGCACCATTTGCCGTCGTTGTCTTTGTCTGCAGTGTCTGGTACAGTAAAGATTTAAACTCGGTACGTTCCGTCTTATAACCTGTCGTATTCACATTGGACAGGTTATTTGAAATTGTATCCAGATTTGTCTGCTGCGCAATCATTCCGGTTGCCGCAGTATAAAGTGATCTCATCATACGCTTCTATTTCCTCCTTGCGGTCTTTCAGCGACTATTATACTTTACCGACATTGTTAACTGCCCGGTCAAGTGTTCCATCTATGGAAGTGATTACCTTCTGTCCTGCCTCATAGGCTCTCTGAATTGTAATCATATTTACCATCTCATTTACAACATTTACATTGGAAGTCTCCAGTGTGCCCTGCTCTATATTGGCATCTGTTGCAATCCGGTTTCCTCCCGGAAGAAGGTTATACAGATTCTCACCGTATTTTTCAAGATAGTCATAATTATCCACATCCACCATGCCGATCGTTCCGACAATCTGGTTATTCTGCATGACGTATCCCAGTTTATTCACGGTAATCGCAGCATTTGGATCCAGACGTATATAATTATTCTGACCCGGATCGCCATTCATTGCACCAGTGGCATTTAAAACATAATCGCCATCCTTCGTCACCAGATACCCCTCTTTATTTACGGTAAAGGCTCCATCCCGCGTATACTTCACGGAAGTATTTCCCTGCTTGTCCGTGAATGCCACGGCAAAAAAACCATTTCCTTCAATCGCAAAATCTGTGGTGTTATCTGTCACCTTGAAATTTCCCGTGGAATAATCCGTATATACCTGTCCAAGGTGAACCCCATATGTAATATCTCCAAGCTTTTTCGGAATCCCCATATTAGAAGAATCCTTAATGCGCAAAGACATCTCATCGGCAAAAGTACGACTCGTCGTTCCTTCTTTTTTATATGCTGTTGTGTCTGCGTTTGCCAGATTATTTGCCAGAATATCCAGACGCTTCATTTCGTTTACCATTCCCGTATGGGCGGTATACAATCCTTTTACCATTTATGACACCTCAATTTTCACAGTTTTAATTTATATCGGCAAATGCCCTCACGAGCTTTATAGACATGCGATAAAAAGTGCGCATAAACGCGCACTTTATGCATTAATCCTCGTCTCTTTTTCCTGCAAGGAATTCTACATATTTTCCGGTTCCGATTGCTACACAGGTCATAGGATGCTCTGCCGTCATCGTGTTGATTCCGGTACGTTCTTCAATCAGTTCCTCCAGACCGCGAAGCAAGGAGCCGCCACCTGTCAGGACAATTCCCCTGTCTGCAACGTCTGCTGCCAGTTCCGGTGGAGTTTTCTCCAGTACGGAATGTACAGCTTCCACAATCTGTAATGTTGCCTCACGCAGAGCTTCCTCTGTCTCCTCAGAGCTTACCGTAATGGTTCTTGGCAGACCGGTTACCAGATTACGGCCACGGACATCCATCGTCTCATTCTGTGCCAGTGGGTAGCATGTACCAATTTTGATCTTGATATCTTCTGCGGTACGCTCACCGATCAAAAGATTATGTTTCTTTCTCATATAGCGGACCAGGGCTTCGTCAAAATCATCTCCTGCAATTTTCACGGAAGTGCTCACAACAGAACCACCCAGAGAAATGACTGCGATATCCGAAGTACCTCCTCCGATATCTACGATCATGTTTCCGCATGGTCTGGAAATATCAATACCGGCACCGATTGCTGCTGCAATTGGTTCCTCAATAATCTCTACTTCGCGGGCTCCTGCCTGATAAGTTGCATCCTCTACGGCTTTCTTTTCAACCTCTGTAACACCACTCGGTACGCAGACGCTGATGCGCGGCTTACGAAAGCTCTTCTTTCCAAGTGCCTTCTGGATGAAATACTTGATCATCTTCTCTGTGACGGTATAATCTGAAATCACACCCTGGCGAAGAGGACGGACTGCCACAATGTTTCCCGGTGTTCTTCCAAGCATCAGCCTTGCTTCCTCACCGATTGCTTTAATTTTATTGGTATCTCTGTCAAATGCAACAACGGAAGGCTCTTTTAATACAACACCTTTTCCTTTAATATATACTAAAATACTCGCAGTACCTAAATCAATTCCGATATCTGATCCGATCATCCCGAATGCCCCTTCCTATTTTCTTTTTATCTTTCTTTATCAAAATCCGATCTGCGTTTATGGCGCAAATCTGCAGTTAATCATATTTTTATGCATACAGTAACATTATATACAATTCATCCCATTTTTCAAACATTTTTTTATAGGTTAAAGCATTTTAATTAAATTTTAAGGAATCTCTCTGTTCCCAGGACAAAAATCTGTGCATTTTCGCTATTTTATACGTTCTTCGATTCCAGATACGGTTTTAAAAACTGACCGGTATACGATTCCGGAACTTTGCAGATTTCCTCCGGAGTCCCCTGTGCAATCACGGTTCCACCACCGTCACCACCTTCCGGTCCCATATCAATGATATAGTCAGCCGTCTTGATGACGTCCAGATTATGCTCGATGACGACAACGGTATTTCCGCCGTCCGAAAGCTTTCTGAGAATCTCCACCAGCTTGTGTACATCCGCAAAATGCAGTCCGGTGGTTGGCTCATCCAGTACATAAATGGTTTTTCCCGTTCCTCGTTTGCTCAGTTCTGTGGCAAGTTTGATACGCTGCGCTTCTCCTCCGGATAATTCTGTGGAAGGCTGTCCCAGTTTTACATAGGAAAGTCCGACATCGTACAGTGTCTGAATCTTTCGGTGGATCGTTGGTACATTTTTGAAAAATTCCAATGCCTCTTCCACCGTCATATCCAGCACGTCATAGATCGTCTTTCCTTTATAGCGCACTTCAAGTGTCTCGCGGTTATAGCGCCTGCCACCGCAGACTTCACACGGCACATACACATCCGGCAGGAAATGCATCTCGATCTTTATGATACCATCTCCGCTGCAGGCCTCACAGCGTCCGCCTTTGACGTTGAAACTGAAACGTCCCTTCTTATATCCACGTGCCTTTGCATCCGGAGTTGCCGCAAACAGATCACGGATCATGTCAAACACACCGGTATAGGTTGCCGGATTCGAACGCGGTGTGCGTCCGATCGGTGACTGATCAATATCGATAATCTTATCCAGTTGTTCCACACCCAGAATATCATCGTGATCTCCGGGGATGCAGCGTGCCCGGTTTAAAGTTCGCGCCAGATGCTTATACAGAATTTCATTGGTCAGGGAACTCTTTCCCGATCCCGATACTCCGGTGATACAGGTCATGATACCAAGCGGAACCTGCACATCAATATTTTTCAGATTATTTTCCCGCGCTCCTTTGATGGTAAGAAATCCGGTCGGTCTGCGCCGTTCCGATGGTACCGGAATCTTCATCCGGCCGCTCAGATAAGCGCCGGTAATGGATTTTTTGCATTTCATGATATCCGCCGCAGTACCGGTCGCAACGACTTCTCCACCATGGACACCGGCTGCCGGACCAATATCCACAATGTAGTCGGCCGCACGCATGGTATCCTCATCATGTTCCACGACAATCAGCGTATTTCCCAGATTCTTAAGATTCATCAGTGCATGCAGCAGCTTGTCATTGTCCCGCTGATGCAGTCCGATACTCGGCTCATCCAGAATATATGCCACGCCGACCAGTCCTGAACCGATCTGGGTAGCCAGGCGGATGCGCTGCGCCTCTCCTCCGGACAAGGTTCCGGTCGCACGTGTCAATGTCAGATAATCCAGACCTACCTCCTGCAAAAAGCCCACACGGGCACGGATTTCCTTTAAAATCTGATTGCCGATGAACTGCTGCTGTTCCGTCAGCTGCATTTCCGCCAGATATTTCACGAGATCCTTTACCGACATATCGGTCATCTCATATATATTTTTGTCTGCAACCGTAACCGCAAGAGAACTCTGCTTCAGACGCTGTCCATGGCAGGCAGCACACGGTGTAATACGCATAAACTGCTCATATTCCTGCTTCATCGTGTCCGATCCCGTCTCCCGGTAACGGCGCTCGACATTTTTAATAAGGCCTTCCCAGTTCAGATCATAGACGCCTTCTCCACGCTGTCCTTTATAATGCACCTTTAATATCCGGCCATCTCCGCCATGAATGAGCATATGCCGGATTTCTTTTGGCAGATCTTTATATGGTGTATCGAGAGAAAATCCATATCCTTCCGACAACGCTTTTAGGGTAGCATAGGTATAGCTGGACGGATCGGTGCAGGACTGCCAGCCCATTACCTGAATTGCCCCCTCGGAAATAGACAGTGTCTTATCCGGAATCATGAGATTTTCATCAAACTCCATCTTGTAACCGAGTCCGTAGCAGACCGGACAGGCACCAAACGGATTATTAAACGAAAAGCTTCGCGGTTCCACCTCATCCACACTGATTCCGCAATCCGGGCACGCAAAATTCTGGGAAAAATTCATTGGTTCCCCGTCCACCACATCTACAATCGCATTTCCCTCGGTCAGCTCAAAAACATTTTCCAGGGAATCGGTCAGACGCTTTTCAATTCCGGGTTTTACCACCAGACGGTCTACCACAATATCAATATTGTGTTTGATGTTTTTATCCATCGGAATTTCTTCCGAAAGTTCATACATATTTCCGTCCACGATCACACGCACATAACCGCTTTTTTTTGCTTTCTCGAATAATTTCTGATGTTCGCCCTTACGCCCGCGCACAACCGGCGCAAGGATCTGGATGCGTGTGCGTTCCGGCAGTTTCATCACGGCATCTACCATCTGATCGATCGTCTGTTTCTCGATGGCACGTCCACACTTCGGACAATGTGGAATTCCTATGCGGGCATACAGCAGTCGAAAATAATCATAAATTTCCGTCACGGTTCCGACGGTGGAACGCGGGTTTCGGTTCGTCGATTTCTGGTCAATGGAGATTGCCGGCGGAAGTCCCTCAATTGACTCTACATCCGGTTTTTCCATCTGTCCTAAGAACTGTCTCGCATAGGAAGACAAAGACTCCATATAGCGCCGCTGTCCCTCCGCATAGATCGTATCGAACGCAAGCGAAGACTTGCCGGAACCTGACAGTCCGGTCAGAACAACAAACTCATCTCTCGGAATGTCCACATCGATGCATTTTAAGTTGTGTTCGTTGGCGCCTCGTATTTTAATATATTTTCTCTGTTTTTTCGGCATTTTGTTTCCTCTCTTTTATCTATTCCTTAGGCGTTTGCGAAACGCCACAGACCGCATAAATACGGCATTTTTTGTTACCAAATTAAAATAACTCCTCACCGGATATGGTATAATA
>OATG01000471.1_pt1 | contig 44494 bp, 24 predicted proteins | sample 1516581 | NCBI WGS metagenome assembly OATG01 (sample SAMEA2579930, study PRJEB22360) | human gut metagenome | biome: human gut; feature: human-associated habitat; material: faeces | place: Denmark | collected 2008/2010
TGTCGAGGTACCGGAAGAACCGCCGGCCGCTGGCGCGTCCCCCCCCACGGCGGGCGCCGCCTCACCGACCGCGAGCTCTTCGCATGGGCCGAGGAGGCCTGCCGGCGCGGCGCGGGCGAAATCCTCTTCACCTCGATGGACCACGACGGCACGCGCAACGGCTATCCCTGCGACACCTTCGCGCAATTGTCGCTCCTGCCCGTCCCCGTCATCGCCTCGGGCGGCGCGGGATCGGTGCAGCACATCGCCGACGTGCTGACGCTCGGACGCGCCGATGCGGCGCTGGCGGCCAGCATCTTCCACTACGGCGAGATTCCGATCCCCGTGCTCAAACGCGAACTCCGTGCACGCAATATTCCCGTAAGATCATAACAACCCGAAAAAAGAAACCGCCCATCCGCAAGACATCCCTCTTCGGCGCTCGATGCGCCGCCCCATGCGGCGGACCGCCGGTATCGAAACAGGACGCCAGACGACCATGCGGAGAAGCATAAACGAGAAACACCATGAAAATCGAAGCCATTCCCTTTGAGGAACTCGCCGTCGGCAAGCAGGCCGACGGGCTGATCCCGGCCATCGTGCAGGACGACCGCACCCTGCAAGTGCTGATGCTCGGCTACATGAACCGCGAAGCCTACGAAAAGAGCCTCGCCGAGGGGCGCGTCACCTTTTACAGCCGCACGCGGCAGTGCCTCTGGACGAAAGGCGAAACCAGCGGCAACCGGCTCGACATCGTCTCGGTGGCGGCCGACTGCGACCGCGACACGCTGCTGATCCGCGCCGTTCCCCACGGCCCCACCTGCCACACGGGAACGCAGAGCTGCTTCGGCGAGGCCGTGCCCGAAACCGAGGGGTTCATCCGCCGCCTGCAAGCCGTCGTCCGCCAGCGCCACGCCGCGATGCCCGAAGGCTCCTACACGGCGCGGCTCTTCACGCGCGGCGTGAACAAGATCGCACAGAAGGTCGGCGAGGAGGCCGTCGAGACGGTCATCGAGGCCGTCGCCGGCAACCGCGAGGCGATGATCTACGAAGCCTCCGATCTGGTCTACCACCTGCTCGTCCTGCTCGAAGCCACGGGGTGTTCGATCGCCGACCTCGAACGGGAACTATCGGCACGCCACGCATAGTCGTCCGCCGAAAGCCCCCCGCGACCCTCCCGACTGCACGCATCGCACCGCCCGGCAGGAAAGCCGCCGCCCCGTGCGGCAGCCTGCAACCCGCCGAGGCCCGTGCCGCTCCGACCGCCGCTTCACTCCTGCGGCTGGACGACCGACTTCACCTCCGACTTGTTCTCGGTCACCACCAGCAGCTTGTCGCCCACGCGGAGCACCGAATTGCCCTTGGGGACGAAAAACGTCCCGTCGCGCGCCACCATCACCACCAGCGTCGCCGCAGGCAGCACGATGTCGCGCAAGTGGTGTCCCGGCTCCAACATCGCTTCGGTGACGGTCAGCTCGGTCGTCGCATCGTCGAGCATGCGGTTCATCACTTCGTCGTTGAAAATACGTTCCCGTTCGGGATAGGCCAACCCCAGCCATTCGGCCATCAGACTGACCGTCGTACCCTGCACGACCAGCGACAACAGCGTCACGAAAAAGACGATGTTGAACAGCAGGCTCGAATCCTCCACGCCGGCCACGACGGGATAGGTGGCGAAGATGATCGGCACGGCGCCGCGCAGCCCCACCCACGAAACGTAGAGGCGGGCGCGGGTGGTGAACTTACGGAACGGCAGCAGCGAGAGGAAGACCGCGGCGGGACGTGCGACGAGGATCATGAACAGACCCGTCAGGCCGCCCAGCAGCAGCACCTCGGGCTGCAACAGTTCGTCGATATTGACCAGCAGTCCCAGCGTGACGAAAAGGATCACCTGAAACAGCCACGTGAAGCCGTCGAAAAACGTTCCGAGCGTCTTCTTGTGAACGATCGGATAGTTCCCCACAACCAGTCCCGCGACATAGACGGCCAGATAGCCGTTGCCGCGGATCAGGTCGGTCACCGAGAAGGTCAGGAAGACGAACGCCAGCAGCAGTACGGCGTAGAGCGACTGGTTTTCGATATTGATCCGGTTGATCGTCCAGACGGCCAGACGGCCGAACGCATACCCTGCCACGACGCCGAGCGTCATCCCCACCACGAAGAGCAGCAGGCTCGTACCGAAGCCCATGCTTTCGCCCGGCGTCAGCAGCCCGACCAGCAAAATGGTCAGAATATAGGCCATCGGGTCGTTACTGCCGCTTTCGAGCTCCAGCAACGGTTTCAGATTCTCGCTCAACCCCTGCCTGCGGCTGCGCAGGATCGAGAAGACCGACGCCGAGTCGGTCGACGACATGGTGGCGGCAAAGAGCAGCGCCAGCAGGAACGACATCTCGGCATTGCACCACGGCGCCACCACGTAGACGAACCCCGCCACGATCAGCGCCGTCAGCGCCACACCGACGGTGGCCAGCACCACGCCGGGCCCGATCACGGGGCGAATGGCGCGGTAACGGGTGTCCATACCGCCCGAAAAAAGAATGATGCACAACGCCACCATGCCCACGAACTGAGCCACGGGAGCCGAATTGAAGGAGATGAGCCTCAACCCGAACAACATGCCGACGCCGAGAAACAGCAACAGGGCCGGAGCGCCGAAACGGTAGGCCACTTTTCCGGCAAAGACGGAAACCAGCAGCAGCAACGCCCCGATCAAAATGATATTCTCAGTGGTTAACAACATATCTATTTCATTTATTTCCAACAATCCGGCCGGCTCCCGAAATCGCGGGGAACCGGACGATGCCGCACACCGTCCGGTTCCGCCGCATAACGACGTACTCCACTACGCCTCGTGGCCGGAACGCACGATGTGCAACTCCGTGAGGGGCCGCTCCTCCAACTCGACGTATTCGAACGCCTGGCAGGCCACGAACCCCTCGTCGGGCGTATGGTAGGCCACGAGCCGGATGGCAGGGACCTGGCTCTGCGCAATGCTGCGCAGGCGCGCCCAGTCGTGGCGCGTCAGGCAGTCGGCCACGGCGGAGGCGGCCGATTTGGGATAATAGCGTTCCGACCAGACCAGCGGCACGCGATTCTCGCCGTAGAGCGGCACTCCGCTGTCACCGAAGAGCCGGACGAGCAACAGCAGTACGCCCGTTGCAAAGATTACGCCGCCGAAAAGCACCAGCGCCGATTTCAGGTCTTCATACCCCGCCGTTGCGGGCAACAGACCGTTTACGACCAACAATACGACGCCCGCAAGCGTCAGACAAAGGGGTACGACTTTCGATTTGCGTCCTTTGACGACGACCCCGTCCGGCAGCGCATAAAGCAGCTCCGCCATTTGATTCTTATTCATAACGATACTACTTATTTAACCTTTTCGATAAGCCGAGCGCAGAATCACGCTTGTACGGATTATGCCAAGGCGGGAAAAGGTGCATGAAAATGAACCTTTCGGGAAAGAGGGACGACTTCTGCGGCAACACCCTTCGGGGGAATCCGCCGGATCGCTCCGCACTTCCCGACAATTCGAAAACTCCCTGCGTTTCAGGGAGCGCATCCCAATCCGTCGACCGATAACGAACGGGAAAGGTCAAATAAGCAGCCGACGCATACGGAAGACGTAATAGTCCACCGGATGCAGTACGGCACAAGGTATCCGCGTGTTGAAATGAGAAAAGATACGGCACCGGACATCGTCCGACGAAACCTCGGACAGACCGCCGCAACGCATGAAATGGATTCCGGAAGGAGCGGTTACGGGACACCGCAGCAAACGGCCGAACGTCTCAGGCCCGCAGTCGGAATACGCCGGATTGGAAGCGTACTCCGCAATCGAGTCGACGAGCCTCTGCCTGCCGACCCTGAATTCACGCTCCTGCGACGCCGGCTGTGAAGCGACCGCCACCGACCGCTTCACAGCGGACGATGCGGAGGCCGTAACCTCCCCGCCGCCCGACAGGACGGCGATACAAGCAAGCAATATGGTGAGCCATTTATGCATCGAGAGCAAAGATAACGAAAAAATCCGAACCGTGAAACTTTTCCGCCCCCGTATCGGGGCACCGGAAGACGAAAGGCCCAATCCTACTAATAAAAAGTCCCAATCGGATCCGACCGGCCCGTTCCGCACTCGAAACGAAGTAAAATATTACATAACAACAAATTATCCAAATCGCAGAGGACACCGGAATGCCGCACCGCGCACCGCCCCGTCCGGCCGCTGCGATCCGATTCCGCAGCCGGACGGGGCGAATATTCGCAAAAAAAACGATATATTTGAGACGACAAACCCTCCGCGTAATGAAAACGCACCTACTCGCACTCCTGTCGCTGTTCTGTATCGGGACCGCCTTGGCGCAGACGCCCCGCGACGAACGCATCGCCCGCGCCGTCGAACGGATGGACGACGGCGACTACGACGAAGCCGCACGGCTGCTGGAATCCGTGCTGGCCGCCGATCCGAAAAACTTCCTGGCAAATTACGAAACGGGCTACCTGCTCTACATGCAGGAGCGCTATGAAGAGGCCGTCGAAGTGCTGCGCCGCATCAAGCGCAAGGACTACCCGCCGCTCTACCAGCTGCTCGGCAACGCCTACGACATGGCAGGCGACCGCAAACGTGCCGTCAAGACCTATGAAAAGGGGCTGCGTGAGAACCCCGACGCCGGACGGCTCTACCTCGAACTGGGCAATATCGCCTACGCCGAACGACAGTACGACCGCGCCCTCGCCTGCTACCGCCGCGGCGCCACGGTCGATCCCGCCCACCCGTCGAACTACCGCAGCCTGGCCCTGCTCTACGCGATCTCGACCGAACCGGTCTGGACACTCGTCTGGGGCGAACTGTTCATGAACCTCGAACGGGGCTCCGGACGCACCTCCGCCATGAGCGAAACGCTCGCGCGGACCTACCGCGACAACATCCGCATCGAAGGCGACACGGCCGTACGCATGACTTTCAGCCGCAACGGCCGCGTCGCACGGGAGGGACTGCGCCTGCGGATTCCGTTCGGGACGGCCGTCTTCGAAGTCGCCGCACGGGCGGCACTGACGGCAGACGGCATTCCCGACAGCCTGACGCTGGACGTGCTGAGCGACATGCGCGAACGGTTCGTCGACCGTTACTTCGAGAAATACGACCGGATGCTTTTCGACGACGACGCGGCACGGCCGCTGATGGATTACCAGCGGCAGGTCAAAGAGGCGGGCATGATGAGACCCTACAACTACTGGGTGCTTTCACAGGGATTTCCCGACGAGTTCCGGCAGTGGCGGGACGAACACGCCATACAATGGCAGGACTTCATCGCGTGGTTCGCCGCGCACCCGATGTCCGTTCCCGACCCCGCTGCCGGACGGCGGAACCCTTGAACCGCCGGAGGCGCCCCGCCTCTTCGGAACGGGATCGCCGGCGGAGGAAATACGGCCCCGCTTCCGCACTGTAACCCGCACGGTTTGCATGGAATTTGAACGAAACAACCTAAACCCCTGTAAAATTATGAAAAAAGCGATTCTGTTATCGACGATCGCCGCCCTCTGCTGCGGCCTTCACCGGACGAGCGCCTGCACCGGCATCGCACTCTCGGCCGCCGACGGCAGTTACGTGCAGTCGCGCACGATCGAATGGTCGCGCGGCGTTCTCCGAAGCCAATACGTCGTCATCCCGCGCGGCCAGCAGCTCCGGTCGTTCACCCCGACCGGTGCGAACGGACTGGCCTTCACCGCCCGATACGGCACGGTCGGGCTGGCTGTGGAGCAGCAGGAGTTCATCGCCGAGGGAATCAACGAGGCGGGACTCTCGGCCGGTCTCTTCTTCTTCCCGCAATACGGAGGCTACGAATCCTACGACCCCGACCGCAACGACCGCACGCTGGCCGATTTGCAGGTAGCGGCATGGATGCTGACGCAATTCGCCACGATCGACGAAGTGAAGGCCGCCGTGGCATCGGTGCGTATCGTCGCGCTGGAAAAAAGTTCGGTCGTGCACTGGCGCATCGGAGAGGCTTCGGGACGGCAGGTCGTGCTGGAAATCGTCGACGGCGTGCCGCATTTCTACGAGAACGAGGTCGGCGTACTCACCAACGCTCCGGGCTTCGAGTGGCAGCTCACGAACCTCAACAACTACGTGAACCTCTATCCCGGCGATGCCCCCGTCCGACAACTGAGCGGCATCACGCTGCGCCCCACCGGCAGCAATTCGGGATTTCTGGGCATTCCGGGCGATGCGACGCCGCCTTCGCGTTTCGTGCGCGCCGCCTTCTACCGCGCCACGGCGCCGCAACGCGCCACAGCGTTCGAAACGGTGCTGCAATGCTTCCACCTGCTCAACTGCTTCGACATCCCCATCGGCATCGACCATCCGCAGGGCGACGCGCCCGACATCCCGAGCGCCACGCAGTGGACTTCCGCCATCGACCTGACCCACCGCAGGGTCTACTACAAGACGGCCTACGACAATTCGATCCGCTGCATCGACCTCGCGGAGATCGATTTCGGGCGGGTGAAATACCAGTTCCACCCGCTGGACGAGGTGCGCGAACAGCCCGTCGTGAAGATCTCGGTCACGCACTGAGACGCACGGGTCACGGTTGGAGGAGTGCTTCGGCCGTCTCCCCGACCGCCTCTTCGTCGGCATCGCCGAGGCTGAACTCCCTGTCGGCGAAGAGTGCGGCCAGCCCCGTGATCTGTTTGAGCCGCAGCAATTCGTCGCGGTCCATCCCGATATGGCGCATGATCCACTGGTCGGACATCTGCGCCCGCGTCAGTTCGGCGACGATCTCGCTCATCAGCTCGATGTTGTGCGTGCCGCGCGCCCGATTGTGGCGAATGGTCGACGCCATGCGGTCGGACAGATCCTTGTCGATCACGGCCACGGGCAGCAGTCCCCGTTCGCGCTCGTAGATGCGCTTCGAGGTTTTGAGCACCAGGTAACGATGGTAGCCGTCCACGAGTTCGTAGCGGTCGTTCGCCGCATCGTAGTAGCAGACGCACGGCATCGTATAGCCGTCCTCCCAGATCGACAGTTCCAGCAGCCGCATTTCGGGCGGCGCAACGACGTTGGGGTTGTAGCTGTTCGCCACGACCTTCTCCACCGGAACGGCCCGGACGCCGTAGACCGGACTCCGGTACTCCCCGTCCGGTTCAGATTCGTAACAACGCTTCATATTTCTCCATGATTTTCTTGCGGCGCAGCCTCTCGCTCTTGTTGGGCGAGAATCCCATATATTTGCAGGCGTGGTCGTTTTTGAGGATGCAGATGCAGATACGCTTGAAGGTCGGCAACTGGCTGAACTCGGAAATATCCAGATCGTCGAGATACTCCATGCGCACCTGCCGCTTGTCGGTGCGGTAACCGCTTCGGCCGCCGACCTCGATCGGAACGCCGGCCTTGCGCAGTTTGGCGATGGTCGTCTCGGCGAGGCATCCGCCCTTCTCGCGCCAGAAACGGATGCTTACGGAGAGCTTTTCCAGATAGTTCCGGCGGGTCTCGGCGGGAAGCGTGGCGAGCAGGAAGTACATGTAACGCTCCCACGTCAGCCCCTTCGGCAGGCGTGCGGACTGCCAGCCGAGCGCCGACGTCCGTCCGTACAACGCCGCGAAATTGACGCCGTTGACCCGCCCGATCATACGCCCCCACATATCGGGGTCGATCGCCTTGTAGAGGTGCAGGCTCGACAACGCCTGCGAAATGAAGGGGCTGGCCACGCGCTGGGTGTCCAGCGGTACGCCGGCACGGTGGAAGAGGTCGTACAACCGGTTATAGGGCCACCCGAACCGTCCGTTGGCCGTCCACACGTCGGTCGTCAGCCAGTCGTAGATCGGATAGGCGTTGCATATTCCCGCGTCGGCCCATTGGCGTATCCAGCGCCGCCCCTCGAAACGGTGGTGGTTGCGGTCGCTGTATATCGTGCGCCAGCGGTTGAAACTCTCCTGCGTGCGAATGCCGATCAGGCAGCAGGTGCGCGTCGCGCCGCACCGCCGGTGCAGCCACTCGGCGAACCGGTTCTGGAACTCGTAGTCCCACATCTCCTCGCTGAAAAAAGGGAAACTGCCGCGCGTGTAACTTCCGGCCGGCATCGCGCGAACCCACAACTCCCGCTTGCCCTCCTCCCACGGGCGCCAGTAACGCTGAAACATGGAGGCGCAGGTGGGCACCTTGAACGGGACGCAGACCCGATAGACGTCGAGGATGTCGGGATTCGACGCCAGCATCCGGTCCACGTAAGAGAGCGTGTCGCGGTACTGGATCTCGTAATCCATGTGAAATACGCCGATGCGGCGTTTCAACCCGTACCGCCGGATGTAGTCGATGCAGAGATTGAGCAGCACGCCGCTGTCCTTGCCTCCGGAGAAGGAGACGTAGACGTTGTCGAAGGCCTCGAAAACGGTTTTCAGCCGCCGTTGTGTCCGCTCGTAGACGTTCATGGCCGGCGGTTTTTCCCGTATTCCATGGCCACGTACTCCTTCCACTCCCGCACAGGCACGAACCCTTCGGCCCGGAACACCTCCGCATGGCGGGTCAGCGTAACGGAACGGATCGTATAGTCGCGGTGGTAGCAGCGCACGATCTCCTGCAAAAAACGGGCGATCAGCCGCGGATCGTCGCCCGACACGTAGTAGTTGTTGATTTTGGCGATTCCGCCGTCGGTAATCTCCACCGGCACGAATCCGAAGACGATCTCCCCCTCCCAGGCGACGAACCACGTGTGCGAACGCGACGTCCAGAACGGATAGTTGTTGTTCTGGCGCAACACGCTGCGCCGCATGACCAAAGGTGCGACGAGCGCATAGAGACGCGGGGAGGTTCCGTCCAGTTTCTCGACAGTCATATCCGGGAATCCACTCTTTTAGACCGAATGTTATATATTTACGACTGAACAGGTTGTATCCGTACTTGTTCACCACAAATATAAAAAATATCGTCCGTTTTCTCAAATTTTCCGACGGGATAAATCCTTCCGTACAGCCGGCGACATCGCAGAAACAGGCTGAATCCCCGTCTGCGGCTTTCGATTCGAATCCGAATCCGATCGAATCGACAGGAGATGAAAAAGCACCGGCAACCATACCGGAGCGCCGTTTCCACCGGATCAGGCCCAGAAAAGGGAGATATACTTAAATATTTTAATATCGTTTCCCCTCCCCTTCCCTGCCGGCCTCCGCACAGTCGCCGCATAATCGGCTAACCGACAATCATCCCCTGCCATATTCTGCATTTCCGAACGGTTCGGGAATCCGCGAACGAGATATTAAAAAATAATAAATACTAAAAATATCCCGCAAATTTGTTTTTTCAAACAAATAATTTTAATTTCGTAAAACAGTTTCAATACGAAACCAAAACAGGAAAGACAGATAATATCGAGCAAAACACTAATTATCAGAATAATTAACCGCTAATATTCCATGTAATCATCCATCAACCGAAAAACTAAGTTTCAAAATGAAAGACACGATCAAGTACTTAGTATGGATCTTCGCCATCGTCCCGTTCCTGATCGCCTGCGGCGACTCGAACACCGACGACGCCCCGACGGACGACTTCGACGTGCGGTTCGAACTGCCTGCAACGGTCGACGTCGCCAAAGGCGGAGAACTGACCTTCACGGTAAAGGAGGGGAAATCCCCGCTGACTACCGATTCGTTCCTCTTGGAGGGGGGGGGAATTTCCTACCTCTGCCCCATCCTCAGAACATCTTCTGAGAGTTTTACCGTCCGCTTAGCCGACGAGTGCGAATCCGGTTCCTACACAGCCTACCTCAAACGGGACGCACGCAAGAAATCGATCGGCAAAATCTACATCAACATCGTCGACAAGATCGACTTTGAACCGAGCGCCGGCACCACGGTCTTCGGTCTGGTATCTTCGGAGGAAGGTCCCGTCGCGAACGTCGTGGTATCCGACGGCACCGAAGTGACCGTCACCGACGACAAGGGCATCTACGAACTCAAATCGGCCAAGAAGTGGGGCTATGTCTTCATCTCCGTCCCCAGCGGCTACGAAGTAGCGGCGGAGGGCGTGTTCCCGCAGTTCTACCAAACGCTGAAAGGAGCAGCCGACGTCGTGGAACAGAAGGACTTCAAACTCACGAAGGTCGACGGACAGGATCGCTACAAGCTCTTCCTGCTGGGCGACATGCACCTGGCCAACCGCACCAACGACGCCGCCCAATTCACCCAGTTCACCACCGATCTGAACGCCTACATGGCCCAGCACAGCGGCCAGAAGATGTACGCCCTCACGCTGGGCGACATGACGTGGGACCTCTACTGGTACAAAAACAACTATGCGCTGCCCCAGTACCGGGAGACGATCAACCGCCAGGTCAAGAATCTGCAAATCTACCACACCATGGGCAACCACGACAACGACTTCATGACCACGTCCGACTACGACGCGGCCGTCAAGTACGTGGACTGCATCGGCCCGACCTTCTACTCGTTCAACATCGGTCAGGTGCACTACGTCGTCATGGACAATATCGATTGCAGCGCATACGACGGAACCGACTCGCACAACTACTACGTCAAGAAGCTCTCCAACGAACAATTGAAGTGGCTCGCCAAGGATCTGGCGTACGTCGACAAGTCGACGCCTCTGATCGTGGCCATGCATGCGCAAATATACAAGCCCACGAGCACGGGCTTCGCCTTCGACCACGACTCGGCCAACACCGAGGCGCTGCTCGCGGCGCTGGACGGCTACGAAGTCCATTTCGTGACGGGACACACGCACAAGGTCTACAACATCACCCCCGACGACGACGTGGTGAAGGGACGCGATATCCACGAACACAACTCCGGCGCGATCTGCGCATCGTGGTGGTGGTCGGGCAACCTGACTCCCGGCGTCCACGTCAGCATCGACGGCGCCCCGGGCGGCTACGCGATCTGGGATATAGACGGAACCGATTTCGCATGGCTCTACAAATCCACCGGCTGGCCCGAGGAGTACCAGTTCCGCAGCTACGACCTCAACAACGTATCGTTCTCGATGGACGACGTCCCCAACATTCCCTCGAACGTACTGATCCAGCTCGCCTACAAGAAATACGTCAACGCCTACCCCGAAAACTCGGACAACGAAGTGCTCATCAAGATCTGGAACTGGAACAGCAACTGGGAGCTGAGCGTCGTCGACGAGCGGGGCAAGACGCTCGAATACACGCCGGTATGGGCATACGATCCGCTCCATATCGCAGCGCTCTCGGTGCCGCGCTTCAACAATTCCGGCATCACCTCCACGCCCTCGTTCGTCACGGAATCGGCCACCAACTTCTTCAAGGTGAAGGCCGACGACGCCGACGTCGACCTGACGATCACCGTCAAGGACGAATTCGGGCACACGTGGACCGAGGAGATGCAGCGCCCGAAAGCCTTCTCGACGGATGCCTACAAACTCAGATGATACATAACTAACCTTTCACTAACCAAACCTTACTTCTTATGAAAGTATTCAGACTATCGGTTCTGTCTCTGGTTCTGACCGTGTCGGGAGGTATCCTGGCCCTGGCCGCCCAGAATAGAACGGTATCGGGAAAAGTCCTCGATGCCCAGCAACAGCCGATCGTGGGAGTAGCCGTTCTGGTCGACGGAACGACCCGGGGTACTACGACCTCCGAAAACGGCAGCTTCACGCTCGACATTCCCGCCGGCGAAGTCGTCCTGAACGCCACCTATCTGGGCTACATCCCCCAGAAAGTGACGGTGCCCTCGTCGAAGAGCGAAGTCACGATCTACCTCCAGGAGGACGCCATCCAGCTCGAAGAGGCGGTCGTCATCGGTTACGGTACGCAGAAGCGCGTCAACCTGACGGGCGCCGTCTCGACGGTGAGCAGCAAGGAACTCGAAAACCGGCTTTCGCACTCGGTGACCAACATGTTGCAGGGTTCCGTAGCGGGTCTGAACATCACCACGTCGTCGGGTAAGCCCGGCACGTCGGGTTCGATCAACATCCGCGGCGTGAATTCGATCAACTCGGCCGACCCGTTGGTCGTCATCGACGGTGTAGCAGGAGATTCGGGCGACCTCAACCGCCTGAACCCTGCCGACATCGAGTCGATTTCGGTCATCAAGGACGCATCGGCAGCGGCCGTCTACGGCGCCCGCGCCGCATTCGGCGTCATCATGGTTACGACCAAGTCCGGCTCAGCCAACGACGGCAAGGCGACCGTGCGTTACAGCGGCCGTTTCGGCTGGGAAGAACCCACGACTTCGACCGACTACGAGAATCGCGGTTATTGGTCGGTCTATACCGTCAACAAGTTCTGGCAGGCCGACAGCGGCAGTAACTACATCAAATACAATGACCACGACATGCAGCAGTTGCTGGCGCGCGTGAACGACAAGACCGAGCATCCCGACCGCCCGTGGGTCGTCGAGGAGGTACGCGACGGCCGCAGGCAGTGGGTCTACTACGGCAACTACGACTGGTGGGACATGCTCTTCCGCCAGAAGCGCCCCGTGCAGCAGCACAATATCTCGATCAGCGGCGGCACGAAGGACATCAAGTACCTCGTTTCGGGCAAGTACGACCGTCAGGAGGGTATGCAGCGTGCGTTCCCCGATGTCTTCAACCGCTACAACCTGCGTTCGAAGATCGACTTCCGCATCAACAAGTGGGCGACGCTCTCGAACAACTCGTCGTTCTTCTCGTCGAAATACACCTCGCTGGGTGACGGCAGCATCGACAACACACTGGCTTACAGCTCGCGTCATGCACTGGCCTGCTTCCCGATGCAGAATCCCGACGGGTCGTGGCTCTATGCAACCCCCTACATCGACTACAAGGTGGGCAACGGACGCCATATCATGCTCAACGAGGGCACGCATCGCAACGTCGACCGCACGAGCGACTTCTCGAACACTACCCGTCTGGTCATCACGCCTTTCAAGACACTGAGCATCACGGGAGACTTCACCTATCGCTTCTATCAGGCACGCAACACGAGCCGCTCTTCGGAGATGTGGTACCGCCAATACCCCGATTCGGAGTTGGAATCGTATAACACGGGAGCGGGCGAAAACCAGTTGGACGAAGACATCACGACCCGTCATTTCTACTCGACCAACGTCTATGCCAGCTACGACGAGACCTTCGGCGACGCACACCATCTGTCGGCCACGGCCGGTCTCAACTACGAGCAGTTCGTACGGAAAGCGGTATCGGCATGGGGACGCGACCTCTCGTCGATCGATCTGGACGACCTCAACCTCGTCGGCCAGAACGAAGACGGTGAGACGGAGACCGGTGTCGGCGGAGGTCAGGCCGAATACCGTCTGCTGGGATTCTTCGGCCGTATCAACTACGACTACAAGGGACGCTATCTTTTCGAGGTGAGCGGCCGCTACGACGGCACGTCGCGCTTCTCTTCGGGGAGCCGCTGGGGATGGTTCCCGTCGGCGTCGGTGGGTTGGCGTATCTCGGAAGAGCCTTTCTTCGGTCGTGCGAAGAAGGTGGTCGACAACCTCAAACTGCGCGCTTCGTTCGGTTCGCTGGGCAACCAGAGTGTATCGTCCTACTACACCTTCCTGCGACTGGTCTCGATTAAAGACTTCGCGGGCTACACCTTCGGCGAGGGCAGTACGATGGGCAAATACTCGTCGCTGGGCGATCCGATCGCATCCGACCTGACGTGGGAGACCGCGCAGCAGTGGGACCTGGGTCTCGACGTATCGATGCTGGGCAACCGGCTCAACCTGACGGCCGACGTCTACATCCGCGACACGAAGGACATGCTTACCGACGGCGTGGCCCTGCCGGGCGTCTACGGAGCCGACCCTCCCAAGATGAATGCAGCCGATCTGCGGACGAAAGGCTACGAACTCACCGTCAACTGGCGCGATCAGTTCCAGTTGGCCGGCAAACCGTTCGAGTACAGTATCGGATTCAACATCAGCGATTACAAGAGCGTCATCACCAAATACGACAACCCAGACCGTTCGTTCGCCAAGGACTATTACGAGGGCATGGAGATCGGCGAAATCTGGGGCTTCAAGACCGACGGCTTCTTCAAGACCGACGAGGAGGCCAAGGCCTACGCCAAGGAGGTCGACCTGAGTTACAGCAGCGGCCGCCTGACGGGCGGTTGGATGGCCGGCGACCTGAAATTCCTCGATCTGGACGGCGACGGCATTTGGGGCATCGGCAGCAATACGGTCGACGACCCGGGCGACCGCGTCATTCTGGGCAATTCGCGTCCGACACTCTCCTACGGTTTCAACGCCGGCTTCCGCTGGATGGGCTTCGACGCTTCGGTCTTCTTCCAGGGTACGGGCAACCACTACTGGTATCCCAGCGGACTGACATCGACCTTCTGGGGCTGTTACTCCTACTCCTACCTCACCTATCTGCCGACCGATTTCCTCGGCAAGGTATGGGCGGAAGACAATCCCGACTCCTATTTCCCGCGCGCACGCGCCTACTCCGCAACGGGCGGTTATCTGTCCGAGGTCAACGACCGGTACCTGCAAAATCTGCGTTACCTGCGCCTGAAAAACCTGACCGTGGGCTATACCATCCCCGTGAACCTCACGAAAAAAGCCGGCATCGACCAGATCCGCGTCTACTTCTCGGGCGAGAACCTCGCCTACTGGTCGCCGCTTAAAAAGAACACCAAATACGTCGACCCCGAGGCGGCCATCAACCGCAAGTCCGGCAACGACGACTCAATCAACAATCAGGCCTACTATCCGTGGCCCAAGACCTTTATGTTCGGCATCGACATCACCTTCTAATTCCTAATTCCGAGAATCATGAAACGATTATTTATCATAGCCGCAATGCTGACCGTAGGACTGCCAGCCTGCGATGTGCTGGACTTGGAGCCGAAGGATCAGATTTCGCAGTTCGACTACTTCAAGAATGCGACCGATCTTGAACTCTTCAGCAATCCGTTCTACAACAACCTTTTGGACAAGGGACCTTTCGACGAACAGAGCGACGTGCTCGTTCATGCGATCCTCAGCGATGTCCTCACCGGCGGCAATCGCCGCACCGTTCCCAACTCGGGAGGCGGCTGGTCGTGGACGAATCTGCGCCGCATGAATACCTTGTTGGAATACGCCGACATGTGCGAAGACAAGGAGGCCGTCACCAAGTACACCGCCGTGACGCGCTTCTTCCGCGCCTTTTTCTATTTCGACAAAGTACGCCGTTTCGGCGACGTACCCTGGTACGACATCCAGCTCGGTTCAGCCGACGAGTTGCTCTACAAACCCCGCGACTCGCGCGAACTGATCCTGACCAAGATGCTCGAAGACATCGACTACGCCATCAACAGCGGCGGCCTGACCGAAGAGATCAGCCCATTCCGCGTCAATAAATGGGCGGCATTAGCGTTGAAATCGCGTTTCTGCCTCTTCGAGGGTACCTATCGCAAGTATCACAACCTCAACCTCGAAGGAAACGACGCCAACTACTACCTCGATTTGGCCGCGAAGGCCGCCAAAGAGATCATCGAGAAGGGGCCCTACGAGCTCTATTCCACAGGGAATCCCGACAAGGACTATCTGACGCTCTTTGCGCAACGCGGATCGGCCACGTCGACCAATGAATACATTTTGGCAATCAAGTTCGATTATGCACTCGGTATCCGCCACAACGCATCGGCCTATGCGCTGCTGCCGTCGCAGGGTCGTCCGAGCCTGACACGCAAGTTCGTCAATACCTACCTGATGGCCAACGGCGAGCGCTTCACCGACCAGCCCGGCTGGCAGGAGAAGTCGTTCAACGAGGAGACGCAAAACCGCGACCCGCGTCTGGCGCAGAGCATGCGTACCCCGGGCTACAAACGCATCGGTCAGAACGACATCCTCGCCCCCGATTTCAGCGTCACCGTTACCGGCTACCAGCCCATCAAGTTCGTGCAGAACCCGAAGGACAACAGCAGCAACAACGACCGTACCGACTCTTCGGATTGCGACATGCCCGTCTTCCGGCTTGCGGAGGTCTACCTCAACTACGCCGAAGCATTGGCCGAACTGGGTACGCTCACGCAAAATGACCTTACGATCTCCGTCAACAAGCTCAGAAGCCGCGCGGGTATGCCCGCCCTCGACATGAATGATGCCAACTCAAAGCCCGATCCCTACCTCGATAGCGAGAACGAGGCGACCGGTTATCCCGGCGTAACGGGAGCCAACAAGGGCGTGATTCTCGAAATCCGCCGCGAACGCACCATCGAACTGTTGCAGGAGGGTTTCCGCCTCAACGACCTGTTCCGCTGGAAGGCGGGCCACTGCATCGATCAGGCGTTCACCGGCATGTATATCGCAGGGCCGGGCAGCTACGACCTCTCAGGCGACGGCACCCCTGACCTGATCCTCTACGCCCAAGGAGATTCCAAACCCGAGAACACCGGCCGCGCACAAGTCTACGAACTGGGCAAAGACGTGATCCTCACCGACGACAACAAGGGTTATTTCGATTTCCATAAGAACGTCGAGCGCAACGGTTTCAATGAAGAACGGGACTACCTCTATCCGATCCCTATCAACGAACGTTCGCTCAACAAGAACCTCACGCAGAACCCCGGCTGGAAAGACGGTCTCGGTTTCTAAGACGATAATCACCAAAAACGCAAAACTATGAAATTCCTGAAATATTTTTGTGCAGCCTCGCTGCTGGCGGCATCCGCAGGCACGCTGTGGAGCTGCGACGACGATGACGACAAGAGACTCTCGGATGCGGTGCTGGCCAGTGTCAGTTCGCTGACGTTCGAGGCACAGGACACGTCGGAGAAGATCATCACGGTCTACGCCGACGCCGACTGGGTGACGGAGATCCCCGATTGGGTGACCGTCACCCCCACCGAAGGAACCGGCGTCATGGACGTCACGGTTTCGGTCTCCGAGAACATGCGCGACGGCGCAATGGACAATCCCCGCAAAGCGAAACTCGTTTTCAAGGGACGGACGCTCGCCAGCCGTGCCGAGGTGCTCGTCTCGCAGGTCGGCAACAAATTCCGCGACATTCCCGAATATCAGAAGATCGGCGACGTGATCGCACTGGACGACGAGGCTGCCGTGAAGATCCCTTCGGCGCTCGTAATGGCCGTGACGAACAAGGGATTCATCATCAGCGACGACCAGCAGTCGGGAGCCATTTTCGTCGAAGACACCGAGAAGGTGGCAGTGGGCGACAAAGTCTGCGTCTGGGGCACCAAGTCGAGCGACGGCGCCAAACTTCCTATCATCTCCTGCGCGGAAAAATCCGACGATCCGAACAGGGAGGGCGACAAGGTAGAAGTCCTGTCGTCCGGCGCGACGGTGACCTACCCCACCCCGACGGACCTCACCGAACAGATCGACACCTACACTTCGGCCGAACGCAGTTACGTCTCCGTGACCGGCTTCTTCAACGGCAGCACCGTCTCCGTCGCCGACGACGCCAAGTATTCGGTGAGTGCCCTGGATATTCCCGAAGAGATGGGTCTGGCCAAACTGAACGGCCACAATATCACCGTATCGGGTTACTACGCCGGTCTGGCCGAGCCCGTACACCGGATCATAGTGACTACGATCGTGGACAAGGGCGCAGTCGAAACCGTCTACTGGGCCGAAGATTTCGAGTGGCTCGAACCCTGGGCTATCGCAGGCGACAATAAGGGCAAACAGGCCGGTCAAACGGTGGAGAAAGACGACCTCGATGCCTACTGTCCGCAGCTTCCGACCTCGATAGTTGACGGAGTATCGACTTTGCAGGCGCTCGAAGCCAAAGGGTACGAGTTCCTGCGCGTATGGGATCCAAGCAAGGATGGAGATGAGAGTCACGAATGTATCTATCTTCAGAAGAACTATCTCAAATTCGGCAAAACCTCTTATCAGGCCGGTATCGTTTTGTCGAATATCGAAGGCGTTCCCGAAGGGGAAAAGACAACCTTCTCGTTCGACTGGTGTCCGATGCGACAAGGTAGCGGCAAGATCGATCCGGTCAATCTGATCGTTATCGTGCAGAACGGCAGCAACCAACAGCAATTCGAAATTCCCACCCACGGCTGGGAAAGCGGTCATAAGCTCGAATGGATCAAGGCTGAGATCGATCTGGCGGGCATCACGATCGACAAGAATACGAAAATCACCATCAAGCAAACGCAATGGCCTGCTAAAACAGCGAATCGCTGGTTCCTGGACAACATCAAGATCACCAAGGCCGAATAAACTCCGGTCAACTCTCTCTTCACGGCAGACGGCCGTCGACCTGCACGAGCAGCGTCGGCGGCCGCTGCTTTTCCGTTGTTCCCGCACTCCGAGAGGTGCCGGAGAAGCACCTTCGCAATTTTATCTCCGGAAATATTTTTCTATCACTAAAAAACTTTCTATCTTTGAATAGCGAGTCGTATCAAGGCCGAGCGAAAAAACACAGGACTTCATGAAATTCACCTTTGGTAGACAGCAAAGCGACAGCTCCCTGATCTCCGCAGTCAAAAAGGGCGACAAGGGAGCCTACGAGCAACTCTTCGTACGCTACTACCCCACATTGTTGCGTTTCATACACGGTATGCTCAAAGATAACCACATGGCCGAGGATATCGCCCAGAATATCTTCATGAAACTTTGGATTCACCGCGAAAAGCTCGACAGTACGCAATCGCTCAAAAACTACCTATTCGTATTGGCCAAACATGAAATATTCAACATTTTCAAGGCCAAGCGTACGACCATGCTCTCCCTGCTGCCCCAGCTCAACGACCGCGATATCGAAGATCGAGGCTATTCGATCGAAGAGCAATACAACTATGCCGAACTGAACGAGCTGCTCATCCAGAACATCTCAAAAATGCCGCCCCAACGGCAATTGATCTTCCGCATGAGCCGCTGCGAACATCTCTCCAACCGCGAGATCGCCGAACGGCTGGGTCTCTCGGTGCGCAGCGTCGACAAACACATCGAACTGGCTCTGAAAGATCTTCACAACTCCATCTGCTGATTCTCCCCCTCCTTCCTTCGTTTTTTCCATTTTTTCGCCATTCCGATTACGCAATCGGGAGCGTTCGGTTGTTCTTATTATAGCAGGACGTCCGGAAGAGGCACGCGTCCGGCGAATAACAAGGGAAAAGGGTCATGACCAAACTAAACGAATATTTCGAAAACAAACTCTCCGCACAAGAACAGCTCGAAGTGCAAATGTGGCTCGCCGAGAACGGATACAATCCGGATACCGAAGCACAACTGGAAGAGCTTTTCGACAAGCTGCACGTCGACGACGAAGCGGCAGCCAGAGCCGCCTTCCAACAGGTCGCCAGCCGGCTCGGCATTACCGAAGAAGCACGAAACACGACTGCCTGCCGCTCGCGTATCGCCGCATGGAGCCAACGAATCGCCGCAATCCTCATCGTTCCGCTCTTGTGCGCAGTCTGCCTGCTCTACGCCACCCGTCAGCCGGAAGTAGAGTGGTTCGAGAAACAGGTACCCTACGGAGAAATCGCCTCTCTGACCCTTCCCGACGGCACGCACTTGCACCTCAACTCCGGCAGCCGCATTACCTATCCGTCGGCCTTTACCGGCAAGGAGCGTCGCATCTTCGTCGATGGCGAGATATTCGCCGATGTGGCGAAAGATCCCCACAAACCCTTCATCATTCGTTCGGGCGACGTCGGCATTCGCGTTCTGGGCACCAAATTCAACTTCAAGTCCTATACGAACACCGACTGCATCGAGCTGTTGCTGGTCGACGGGGCGGTCCAGTTCGACATCGACACCGATACCCGCAAACAGCAATTGCGGATGGAGCCGGGCGATCTCGTACTCTACGACCGCGTCTCGAACGACATCAACCTCTCGACGTTCCAACCCGAACATTTCAAATCGTTCGCGGACAACAGGGCCATCCACTTCTTCAATCTGCGTATGCATGACATCGCGTTAGACCTCGAACGACTGTTCGGCACCCGCATCGTCATTCTCGACGAGGCGCTCGCTCAGACACGTTATTTCGCCTATTTCACCAATAACGAAACGCTGGATCAAATTCTCTCGGCGATCAATTCCGACCGCAAGATGAAGATTTCCCGTCGCGACGGAGTCGTCTACCTTTCGTTGAAATGACAAACCCGAATCCTGCCGACAACCCAAACCGAACGCCTATGAAAAACTGACTATCACTACCTTCCGCTTTTTCCTGATCCTTTTCCGTTATTCGTCCGGATGCCGCCGACCCCGGCATCCCTGCCTTAAATTTGAACCTTAAACCAGCCTAATCATGGGAAAAGACTGCAATCGTCGAGGATTTCGCTCCACGAATTTCCTCTATGTAGTTATTCTCTATTTGTTGCTCAGCCCTGCCACGGGTTTTGCTCAAACAAAGAGAATCAATCTCGAATTGAAGAACGTAACCGTTCAGGAGGCCGTGACCTCGCTGAACCGTACCGAAAACTACTCCATTCTCGTCAGTTCGGACGAGGTAGATCTGAACAAACGCATATCCGTTTCGGCCCAAAACGCCACCATCCGCGAAATTCTCGATCAGGTATTCGCGGGGCAGGAAGTCAATTGCACGATCAACGGAAACCGCATCATCGTCACCAAGCGGCAATCCGCGCCCATGGCCGAAACGCCGACCGCCCCGGACGACTCCGTATACGGCCGAGTGACCGACACCAAAGGACAGCCGATTATCGCTGCGACGGTCACGATCGAAGGATCCCAAAAAGGCACACTGACCGGAGCCGACGGGACTTTCGAATTGACGGAGGTGACCTTTCCCGCCCAACTCAACATCTCCTATCTGGGTTACATCACACAAACCGCAACAATCGAGCAAGGGGGGGGGAATCTTCCGCTCAACATCGTCCTGAAAGAGTCTGACAACCTGATGGACGAAGTCGTAGTCGTCGGCTACGGTACACAGCGCAGAGCCAACCTGTCCGGAGCCGTGGCGACTATCAGCGGCAAAGACCTCAATGCCCGTCCGGTCGTCTCGGCAGCCAACGCGCTGCAAGGCGCCGACCCTTCCGTGAACATCACCTTCGGAACCGGATCGCCCGAATCCTCCTATTCGATCAATATCCGCGGTTCGATTTCCCTCAATAGCGGTTCGCCGCTCGTACTGGCCGACGGCGTTGAGGTGAGTCTCAGTCAGATCAACCCCAACGACATCGAATCCGTATCCGTGCTCAAAGACGCCTCGTCATGCGCCATCTACGGCGCCAAGGCTTCGGCCGGCGTAGTGCTCATCACGACCAAAGCGGGCAAGAAAGGCCAACGGGCCCATGTCACCTACAACGGACGCTTCGGCTGGGCCAAGAATACCACTTCGACCGACTTTATCGATACGGGTTACGACCACGTGCGTATCGTCAACCAGTTCATGAACGACTCGTCGGACGGCACGATGGACATTTTCCGCTACACCGAAGAGAACGGCGGTCTGCAAAAACTCTACGAGCGTCGCAACGACCGTACGCCGCACCCCGATCGTCCATGGGTCGAAGTCGGCAACGACGGCAAGTACTATTACTACGGCAACTTCGACTGGTACGGCTATTTCTACAACCGCGTGCGGTCGCAGCAGGAACACAACCTCTCGCTCTCGGGCAGTACGGACAAAGTATCCTACTACGCAAGCGGCCGTTTCTACCAACAGTACGGCATGTTCAACATCAACAAGGACAAGTTCAACGACTATGCCTTCCGCACCAAGGTATCGGCCCGGATAGCTCCGTGGCTGAAATACTCGAACAACACCAGCTTCGACACCACGGACTACAAGTACGGCGGCCATCAGGACTACGAAGGCACGATCAACGCCCTGCAATCGAACATCTGCGCCGCATTCCTTCCCTACAACCCCGACGGCACGATCGTACAATACGTCAACCAACTGGGCAAGAACTCCCCGATCGGAGCCGGCCGCGGAGGACAGATGACCGCCGACCGTTCGAAAAACACGCGCGAGAAACGCTACCTCACCTTCTCGAACCAGTTCGACGTCACGCTCTTCAAAAAGCTCGTCCTCACAGCGGTCTACGACTACCGTCAGCGGGACAATCTCTTCAAATACCGCAACAACACGTTCGAATATTCGCGCCAGCAGGGCGTCGTGGAGACGTTCACGTCGGGATCGGTCGAAAATTCCTACCGCGAGATACACCAAACCTACAAAGGACATAACGTCAACATCTACGGAACTTACGAGAATTCGTGGGGCGGCCACAATCTGAAAATCACAGCCGGAGGCCAATACGAAGACTACCGCTCAACCTCGCTCGACGCAAAACAGACCGACCTGTCGAGCGACGACATCGACTCCTTCACGGTAGCGACGGGCCCCATCACCCTCTCGCAATCGATCACGGCCTACCGTACGCTGGGATTCTTCGGACGTGTGAATTACGACTACAAGGGCCGCTACATTTTCGAGGCGAGCGCCCGCGGCGACGGTTCGTCGCGCTTCGAGTCCGACCATCGCTGGGGATTCTTCCCCTCTGCGTCGGCCGCATGGCGCATCAGCGAGGAGTCGTTCTTCACCCCGGCACGGGACATCGTCGACAACCTCAAATTGCGTCTTTCGGTAGGCAGTCTGGGCAATCAGCAGGTATCCAACTATGCCTACATCGAGCAGATCAGCACCGACAATCAGATGAACTATACCTTCGACGGACAGGAAAAAGCCTTTTATGCCAACGTCACGGATCCGCTCTCGTCGGGTCTGACGTGGGAAACCGTAACCACCTACGACGTCGGACTCGACGTAGGCCTTCTGAACAATCGTCTCAATTTCACCGGAGACTATTATATCCGCGATACGAAGGACATGCTCACCACTTCGCTCACGCTGCCCAGCGTCTTCGGCGCCAATACTCCGAAAGCCAACTGCGCCGACCTGCGCACAAAGGGCTGGGAGATCTCGCTGAGTTGGCAAGACGAATTCCAACTGGCGGGGAAACCCTTCTCGTACCACGTATCGGCTTCCGTGGGTGACTACATTACCAAAATCACCAAATACCACAATCCTGATCGGGTGATCTCCGACCGCTACGAAGGTCAAACGCTGGGCGAAATCTGGGGATACCACGTCGAAGGTCTGTTCAAAACCGACCGCGAAGCCGCCGAATACCAGGCCTCGATCGACGACAAGGCGGTCAATAACCGCGTCTATCAGAACAAAGGGCCTGCCGGCAACCGTCTTCGCGCGGGCGATGTCCGTTTCGCCGACCTCGACGGCAACAACATCATCTCCGAAGGTTCGGGCACCGTGGACGATCCGGGCGACAAACGCATCATCGGCAACTCGCTGCCCCGTTACAACTACTCGTTCCGGCTGGGTTTCAACTGGATGGGATTCGACATATCGGCCTTCTTCCAGGGCATCGGACGTCGCGACTGGTATCCGGCTGCCAACCAAGCCTCCTTCGACTTCTGGGGCCCCTATGCCTTTCCGCCCACTTCGTTCATCCACAAGGACTTTTATTCGAACTGCTGGTCGGAGGATAATCGCAATGCCTACTTCCCCCGTCCGCGCGGCTACAATGCCTACTCCGGCGGTGCGTTGGGCGAGAAAAACGACCGCTATCTTCAAAATCTCGCCTATCTGCGTCTGAAAAATCTCACGATCGGCTATACCGTACCCGAGAATCTCACTCGCAAAATCGGTATCAGCCGCGCCCGCATCTATTTTTCGGGTGAAAACCTCTGCTATTGGTCGCCGCTGAAAAAACACAACAAGACCATCGATCCCGAGCTGGCCGGATCGAGCGGTACGAACAAGGCCAACTCCGGAACAGGATACGCCTATCCCAAAACGCTTTCCATAGGCGTCGACATCAGCTTCTAACGCATAAAGAAAACGACAGATGAAAACACTGCAAAAAATATTGGCAACGATCCTGCTGGGCGCCGCATGTTCCAGTTGCGACCTGACCCTTATTCCCGAAGATACGGTCACTCCGCAGACCTTCTTCAAGACGGAAACCGATCTGCGGCTGTGGACCAACCAGTTCTATACGATGCTCGAATCACCCGACAACGCCGCCGGCCTCAATGCCGACGATATGGTCGACAAGAGCATGGGCGACGTAATATCGGGAACCCGCATGGCCTCCAACGAAAAAGGTTGGACCTGGACCGCCCTGCGCAAAATCAACTACTATCTGGCGAATTCGCATAACTGCACCGACGAAGCCGTCCGCACCAAGTACGACGGCGTGGCCTACTTCTTCCGCGCCTATTTCTACTACGAGAAGGTACTCCGCTACGGCGACGTACCCTGGTACGAGCAGGTCATCGGCTCCGAAGAGGAGGAGTTGCTGAAAAAGCCCCGCGAAGATCGCGGCATCATCATGGATCACGTGATGAACGACCTCAAAAACGCAATCGAAATGCTGCCCCGCGAAAAGGATGTCGCCCGCGTAACCCGTTGGTCGGCCCTGGCTCTCAAATCGCGTATCGCCCTCTACGAAGGCACGTGGCGCAAATACCGGAATCTGCCCGATGCCGACAAGTATCTGCAACTGGCCGCCGACGCCGCATCGACCTTCATCTCCGAAAGCGGCTACTCGCTCTACAAGGAGGGAACGGAACCCTATCGGGATCTCTTTTGCAGCGACGACGCCAAACAGGAAGAGGTCATTCTGGCCCGCATCTACAACTTCGAAGGACTGAATCTCTCCCACAACGTGCAGTTCAACATCCGCAACTCCGCAGCAGGTTTCACGCGCCGTTTCATGAACCATTACCTCATGGCCGACGGTTCGCGCTTCACCGAAAAAGAGGGACACGAAACGATGTCCTACACCGAAGAGACCGCCGGACGCGACCCCCGTATGGCACAGACCGTACTCTGTCCGGGCTACATCGCCAAAGGCGAGGAGTCGGTCACGGCGAACGACATGACGGCGATGACAGGATACGAACCTATCAAGTTCGTCTCGACGGCAGCCCACAGCGGAGCGTCGAAAGGCACCTCCGACTGGCCGTTGTTCCGTACGGCGGAGGTCTATCTCAACTACGCCGAAGCCAAAGCCGAACTGGGAACGCTGACGAAAGACGACCTGCTCATTTCGATCGACAGAATCCGCGACCGGGCCGGCATGAAGGGGCTCGACATGGCCGCTGTCAACGCCAATCCCGATCCCTTCCTCCTGGCCTGCTATCCCAATGTCACCAAAAGCGAAAACACGGGAGTCATCCTCGAAATCCGTCGGGAGCGCACGATCGAACTCGTGATGGAAGGGCTGCGCATGTGGGACATGTTCCGCTGGAAAGAGGGTGCGCAACTGGTCAACGAAACCAACCCCTACTACGGAATCTATTTCTCCGGACCGGGACTCTACGACATGGACGGCGACGGCAGGAACGACCTCGAACTCTATGTCGACAAGCAGACCAGCAGTCCGGCCGACGGATTGACGGTACTGCGCATCGGATCGGACATCATTCTCTCCGACATGGCGGAAAACCGCGGTTACGTGGTGGCGTGGAGTACGCTGAAATACACTTGGAACGAGGAACGCGACTACCTGTGGCCCATTCCGGCCGACCAGCGCGTACTGACGGGCGGACTGCTGACCCAGAATCCCGGATGGACCGACAGCACCGATTTCGACTGACGCTTTCGCAACCCGATAAAATCAAAAGACAATGAAACGAACTCTGATAACATCACTTTTGGCATCGGCTCTTCTTTTCGGCGGCGGATGCAGCGACGACTTCGACGACTCCGCCCTGTGGAAAGGGGTCGACGAGATATACAACCAACTCACGGAACTCGAAAAACAGGCCGATCAACTCAACGACCAGATCCGGCTGCTCTCGTCCATCGTCAACGGCGGAGCCATAACCTCGATCACGCAGGACGCCGAGGGCAACGACGTCATCCGGTTCAAGGGGGCCGACAATATCGAACACAGCGTCACCGTCGCCACGAAGGACGACGTCTCCTCGGCACCGATCCTCGGTACGAAAGAGGAGAACGGCGTACTCTACTGGACGACTACCGTCGACGGAAACACCGATTTTCTGAAAGACACCGACGGCTCGAAAATCCCCGTTGCGGGGCGTACTCCCGAAATGGCCGTCGACAAAGAGGGTTACTGGACCCTCAACGGCCATCGATTGACCGATGCGTCGGGAAACCCGGTGAAAGCCGAAGGAAAGCAGACGTCGCTCATCACAGGAATCTCGCGCGACGACAACGGCAACGCCATCTTCACGCTGGGCGACGGATCGACCGTATCCGCACCGATATTCGACGCCTTCAACATCGTCTTCAAGATCGGCGACACCGCCTTCGACGACGAGTACACCGTCGAAGACGTTTCGCAGCCACTCACGATCGGTTACGAGATCACGGGCGAAAAGGCCGACGAAGCGATCCTGAAAATAGTGCGCTGCGAGCAACTCGAGGCCGTAGTCAACACCTCGGCCGAAACCGTCGTCGTAACCTTCGAAACGCCTTTCGAAGAAGGATGCTTCGCCCTGATGCTCTGCGACCCGCAAGAGAACGTGCTGATCCGCATGGTGCGTCTGGCGTCGGCGAGCGCCAAACCCGAATATTACGGCATCAAAACCGCGGACGACCTGCGCGAATTCGCCCGGGCCGTAAATACGGGGCGCAACTATGACCGCTATCGCGATGAAACCGGCGACGTCGTTCTGCTGGACGATGTCGACATGAACGGGATCACCGAATGGACCGCCATCGGAACGACCGAACACCCCTTCTCCGGCAAGTTCAACGGCAAAGGCCATACGATCCGCAACATCGCATGGACGGCCGATGCCGCGAAATCGACGGCGCACGGTCTGTTCGGCGTACTGAATCAGGCCTCCGTCCGGAATCTCACGGTCGGCGGCTCGGGCGATCGGATCATCGTCCGGGGGACTGCCGCAGCCGGTACGGCCATCGCGGGCGTAGCGGCGTTCGCTACGGAATCGGTCATCGAAAACGTCGCCAACAACGTCTCGATCTCGTTCGAAGGCGAAGACCCCGCCGACACGCCGGTGATGCTCGCCGGCATCGTCGGACAGATGTCCGGAACGACTCTCGGCGGACAATCCGCCGAAGCAGGGTGTACCAATAACGGCGACATCACCTCAGGAGCGATCGCCAACACCGGAAACGGAGGCAAAGGCATGCAGGTAGCCGGCATCTGTGCGTACATCAAAAATACAGACGGCAACTTCATGGGTCACTGCACCAACAACGGACGCGTGAACGCACCCTCCGGACGCGGCGGAGGGCTGGCCGGAACCTTCGAGAAGGGAACCATCGCCAACTCGACGAACGCCGGACTCGTCGAAGACGACGCAGTCGGACAGTACGCCGGACAGAAGGACAAATACGGCATCAAACGCATGGGCGGTCTGGTCGGAGGTTCGACCTCGGCGGAGTGCATCATCGAGAACTGTACCAATTCCGGAAACGTCATCTCGCACCTCGGCTGCCGTACGGGCGGATTCGTGGGGCACAACGCCGGCACGATCCGCTCCTGCAAGAACACCGGCGCCATCATCGGCAACGTGACCGTCGCCGGTTCGGACTATCACGGTCCCGGATGGGCCTGCGGCTATAACAAGAGTGCATCTCTCATCTCGGACTGCATCGGACACGGATTCGTCGGCGATTACGACACGTACAAAGACTCCCCGACGACGGCTCCCGCAGCCATGCACACCTCGGCCGTCTGTCACAAACGTTCGAACTACGACACAGAGGAAAACACCGTGGACTGGACGCTTCCGTCCTACTACGATTGGGAGCTCAAACAGACCGTCGCACTTCACCCCGGAGTGAAATACACCTACTACGAATTCACCAACCTACCGCGCAAAATGCACGTACTGGAACTCGACCTGACGAACGACGCCGTGGAGATATCCACCTCGATGGCCGACGACCTCGTACCCAATCCCAACGGCAACAACAACAGCAACAACGGCAAAAACATCCGCGAGACACTCTCGGAAAACTGCAACCGGAAGCGTGCCGAAGGACAAAACATCATCGCCGGCATCAATTCGGGCTTCTTCAATTCGCATGACGGATTCCCCCGCGGACTGCACATCGAGGAGGGACGCCCCGACTTCGTCAACAACAAGAGCGTCCGCACGTCGCTGACCAACCATGCGAATGCCTTCACTTTCTTCAAGGATCGTACGGTGAGCTGCGGCAAAAAGACCTTCTCCGGCAAAATCGAAGTCGGCGGTACGGAATACGAATACCACTCGATCAACGACACGATCCTGCGTTCGGGCAGCACGTTGCAAGAAGCCAACCTCTATACTGCACGGTACAAGAAAATACCCCATCCCGACGCTCCCTCGCTGACCAATACGCTCTCCAAAAAGGCGCTCTACGTCGTCGCGAAAAACAAGTCGGGCAATCCCGTGACGGTCAACGACGGCTGGTTCGAAGCCACTGTAACCCAGATCGCGGACGGTCGTTCGACGGAGCTCGCCGAAGCGCCCTATCTGACGGCCCTCGACGAGTGGGCCGTACAACTCACCGGCGCGACGGCCGAAACGCTCGCCGGAAAACTCTCCGTGGGTTCGACGCTCCGCATCCGCGCAGACGTGACGGTCAACGGAATCTCGACCCCGATTCTGACACAGAACTCCACGATGTATCAGTTCATGGTCGACGGCGAAGACAAGAGTTTCGACACAGACAAATACGACCCGATGACTTACGTGGGCATCGACAAGGCCGGAACGAAAGTCTGCTTCTTCGTCATCGACGGCCGTCAGGACTGGATTTCGATGGGCGTAAAATTCTATGAAATGGTCCGCATCGCCCAAAAATTCGACTGCTGGAACGTAACGAGATTCGACGGCGGCGGTTCGACGGCCATGTGGCTCTACACCGACGGCGCCGGCAAGGTGGTCAACCAGCCGTCCGATGCGAAAGGCGAACGCTCGTGCATGAACTACCTCCACGTGCGGATCAAACAATAATCCCATAAACAGCAAGAAAAATGAGAAAGTTTTCGAACATCATATCGCTCGCCGCATGTTTCGTTCTTCTTTGGGGATGCGACGAATACGACGACGGAGAGCTGCGGCAAAACATCGATGCCATCGAGCAGGAACTCACGGAGACCGAAAAGCGTGTCGAGCGACTGAACGAAGAGATGAATTCGCTTTCGGCGTTGATCAACAGCAGCTTCATCTCCTACCTCAAACAGGACGACGAGGGCAACTACGTCATCAGCTACCGCGACCACGGCGGCGAAACGAAGACCGTTACCCTCGCCACGCAGGACGACGTGGTAACCGCTCCGATCGTCGGTGCCGGCGAATTCACCGACGGGAAACTCTACTGGCGTACGACCGCCGACAACGGCAAGACCTATCAGTGGCTGCTCGACAAGGAGGGCAAGATGATGCCCGTGGGCGGCGTACCTCCCGCGATGGACATCGATGCCGAAGGATTCTGGATCGTCGACGGCCAGCGTCTCACGGACAAGGAAGGCAATCCCATACTGGCCAACGATGTCAGCAACACCCTCTTCCAGAAGGTGGAGACCGACGAAGAGAGCGGTATGGTCCGCTTCACGCTCGCCGACGGAAGCACCTTCGAGATTCCAGTGTTCGAAGCCCTGAGCATCCGGTTCGATGCAGCTCCCGTAACGGCCGTCCCCGACCGTTCGATACCGGTCGAAATCGAATACACCGTAGCGGGCAGCGAAGCCGAAACGGCGTATGTCGACTACTTCACGGCATGGAACGTAACGGTGAAAATCGACAAATACACCCGTACGATCTCGGTGAAGCTGGACGAAAATGCCGAAGAGGGCAATGTCGTCGTCATCGCCTCGGCCGGCGGCAATACCGTTCTCAAACCATTATTCTTCACCTATGGAACGGCCCAGATCGACCCTCCGACGTGGGATCCGCAGTTCGGAACGGGAGCGGAGGTCGCTCTCGAAGGCGAATTCACGGAATTCGACATCAGGGTGTCGGCCAACATCGACTATGAGGTAACGATCGCAGAGGAGTGTCAGTCGTGGCTCAAACCCGCCCCCAAGACACGCGCGGAGACGGTCACGACGACCCACTCGTTCGTAGCCGACTACTATGAAAACGACAGCGGCGCTGACCGCAAAGGCTCGATCACATTCTCGAATCGCCCCTACGGCATCACCGTAACGCTCGGCGTCCGCCAATCGCCGGTCGTTCCCGACACCCCGACCGAACCGGGCATCGCAACGGGCGCAGACCTCGTGGCCTTTGCCAAGGCCGTCAACGCCGGCGGAAGCACGGATCGTTGGGAGAACGCTTCGGGAGAGGTGGTGCTGCTCAACGACATCGATCTGACGGAACTTACCGAATGGACCCCGATCGGACAGGGCAAGGCCACCGGATCGCCCTCCTACAATACGTTGACAAACCCCTTCACGGGCGTGTTCGACGGCCAGGGTTTCACGATCAAGGGAATCCGATGGACCTTCAACGTCGAGAACGAGACGACCCATCTCCACGGCCTGTTCGGAGCGATAAAGGACGCTACGATCAAAAACCTCAAACTGGGCGCCGCAGGGGATCAAATTACCCTCGCGGGTACGAGTCAGAACGTCGTATCGGCCGGTGCACTGGCGGGTTACGCCGAAGGATCGACGATCGTCAACGTCACCAACAATGTCTCGGTGATCCTCACGGGCGACAATCCCGACGCCACGCTGATGATGCTCGCCGGTATCGCCGGATGCATCAAGTCCACGACCATCGGCGGCGAAACGAAAGACGACGCCGTCATCAACAACGGCGATGTGAAGACCGGTCGCATCACCAACACAGCCAACGGGGGTACGGGTATGAACATCGGAGGCATTTGCGCCTTCACGCTCGGTGCGGGAACCAAGCTCAACTACTGCACCAACAACGGCGAAATAAGCGCTCCCACAGGACGCGGCGGCGGTCTGGTCGGCACGCTGGGCGGCAGTACGACCGAAGAGAACGGCACGGTGATCGCCAACTCGACCAACAACGGAACGATACAGGACGATGCCATCGGTCAATACGGCGGCAGCAAGGACTACTACAACTATAAGCGCATGGGCGGTCTGGTCGGCGGTACGGTTACCAACAACAACCTCCGCATCGAATACTGCACCAACAACGGCAATGTCTTCTCGCAACTGGGATGCCGTACGGGAGGCTTCGTGGGCCACAATCAGGCGACGATCGTCGGTTGCGTGAACAAGGGAACGATCCTGGCCAACATCACCTACGCCTCCGGCGAACCGCAACACGGCCCCGGTTGGGCCTGCGGTTACAGCGGCAAGAAGCTCGTCACACAATGCGCCAAGGGAGGTCGTGTCGGCGAATGGGATACCTACAAGGACAATCCGGGCAGCGCTCCCGAGGCCACGAACGACAACGCCCTGTGCTACAAGAACGGCGATTATTTCGATCCGTCGCAGAACTACTAACGCTTAATTCAGACATCCATGAAACGATTTCTATATCTCTTGCTCCTCTCGGCGACAACCTTCGTCTACGGATGCAGCGACTACGACGATTCGCAACTCAGCGGACGTCTCGACGACATCAAGGAGCGGATCGCAAAACTTCAAGACCGCATCGCCTCGCTCAACAGTCAACTCGCCGACCTGAGCGAACTGACATCGGGCAACGTCATCACGGAGATGACCGAAGACTCCGAAGGCAATTATATCATCACCTACAAGGACAACAAGAACGAGGAGAAGAGCATCGTACTGGCCACTGTCGACCAGATGCTCAACGTCCCGCTGCTCGGTGTCGAACTCGACCCGCAGAACAATCTATATTACTGGACCGTAACGGCTGACGGCAAGACTTCGCCGCTGCTCGACAAAGCCGGCGAAAAGGTGCCCGTAAGCGGATACACGCCCGAAGTATCGGTCGACGCCGAGGGATTCTGGACCGTCAACGGCGAACGGCTGAACGACGCCGAAGGAGATCCGATCGAAGCCAACGACGGCGAAAGCTGCCTGTTCAAGGATATTGCCCGCGACGCCAACGGCAACCTGTCGCTGACGCTCGGCGACGGGAAGGTCATCACGCTCCCCATCCAGCAGGTACTGAATCTCACGCTCTCGACAGCAATCAACACCACCGTCGTCGACCCGACGGTTCCCGCAACCATCGAATATGAACTCCACGGCGAACATGCCGCGGAAGCACTGGTCGGCATCGCCGAGGCCGAAGGGGTCGAAATAGTCCTGGACAGGAAACAGCAGCGGATCACCGTCACCTTCCCGACCGGATTCGACGATGGATATATGATCGCAATGGCCTACGACATGCAGGAGCATACGGTACTGCGACCGGTATTCTTCACCAAGGCGACGAGCGATCGGATCGAGATCCGCACGGCCGAAGAACTCGTGCAATTCGCCGAAAACGTCAATGCCGGAACGGGCGCACAGCGAATGACCGCCGTATTGATGAACGACATCGATATGACGAAGATCGCGTCGTGGATTCCCATCGGCAACGGTTCGTTCGTCGCCACGGCTTCGGAATCGAAAGTCGAGGGTGCGGCTTTCGAAGGGACGTTCGACGGTCAGGGCCACGCGCTGCTGAACTGCAAGATGACCGGAGCACTCACCTCGGACAATCAAGTCTACGGACTGTTCGGCATCCTCAAAGGCGCCACGGTACGGAACCTCGTATTGGGTGCCGAAAGCGACGACACGGGGTCGTTCACCGTTTCGGGCAACGGAACGACCTCGACCGGCGTCATCGCCGGCGCCTGCGTCGACTCGAAGATCGAGAAATGCACCAGCTATCTACCGATGGTTTGCGAAGGCAACAACTCGGCAAACAAGCTGATGACCATGGGGCTCGTCGGCTTCGTCTACGGCGCCGGCACGAGCGAGGATACCGTTTCGCAACTGACCGATTTGACAAACTACGGTGCACTGAAAGCGGATCCGGGTGCCGCCAACGCCAACGGATTCACCTCGACTCAGGTCGGAGGCATCGCCGGATTCTCGAACACCTCCCGCACATCGACCTTCGCCAATCGGTTCCTGCGCTGCATAAATCACGGAGACATGACCGTTTCGACAGGACGCGCTTCGGGCATCGTCGCCGCAGCCAACACCTTCACGCACATCGTCGAATGCGAGAACTACGGCGACATGATGAATACCTATGCGGGCTCCAAGGGCGGACGTCTGGGCAACATCACCTGCATCCTCGGCACCCAGTCGATCATAAACGGCTGCACCAACCACGGCGACGTCGTGACGACCAACTCCCAATCCCACGCCGGAGGACTGCTCTGTCTGTCCAATGCCACAGACTGCGAAATCATCAATTCGGCCAACTACGGCAACGTAATCTCCGACCTCACGACCTACCGCGGCACGCTCGTAGCCAATATCAACAGCCTCGGAAAGATGGACAACAACATCGCAGGCGGCGGAATAGGATCCTACAACGGCGGCGACTACGAAATGGTCGCCATCAACGAAATGAACTTCATGGATTATATCGGAAAGATCAAGGCCGGCAACGAAGAGCGCGTGACCAATACCAAGTACGGAGGCGAGGTCTCGACGGCCAAAGGCATTCGCACGGCCGACGATCTCGTGGCTCTCGCGGCTGCGGTCAACTCCGGCAAACCGCTCGGCGAATGGCAAAACGAAAACGGAGAGATCTGCCTGCTGACCGACATCGACATGTCCGAGGTCGCCGAATGGACACCCATCGGCAAGGCGACCTTCGTCATCGCAAACAACAAACTCACGGTCTCCGGAACCCCCTTCGCAGGACATTTCAACGGCCAGGGCTACCGGATCCGCAATCTGAAAATGGTCGCTGCGAACAGCGAGGAGGGGGCTACATACGGATTGTTCGGAACTTTGGCACCCGGCGCCGTGATCGAGAATTTCTCGTTCGACACAGGCTGTTCGTTCACCGTCGCGTCCACAGCCGGTTCATCGAACGGCGTAGTGGCCGGACTGGTTTACGACGCTACGGTGCGTGACATCACGAGCAGCGCTCCGATGCTTTTCCAGGGTGCGGCGGGCAATGTCCGCATCACGATGGCCCTGATAGGAACGGCCTTTGCCGAAACAGCCAACGTCACGATCGACAACGTGAACAACAACGGCACGATCACGGCTGAAAACCGAGACAACAATACGAACGGAGGCGCCACGGGCTACCACATCGCCGGCATTGCGGGATTCACCACCAACGACGGGGCTTCGCAGCAGAAAGTCATCATCTCCGACTGCATCAACTACGGCGACATCACCTCCGCGACAGGACGCACCGCGGGCATCGTCGCAGCGGCCAACCGCTATACCCAACTGGCCAACTGCGTAAATCACGGCAAGCAGCTGAACACTTGTCCGAAAAACGATGCGGGACGTTTGGGTAACATCGCCTGCAACATGGGCGCAGGGTCGTCGATGATCGGATGTTCGAACTACGGCGATCTCACCTCGACGACCGGTTCCCGCTGCGGCGGCATCACGTCGGCGGCAGGTGACGCGACCTTCGAAAACTGCGCCAACTACGGTACGATCCTGACCGACAGCCCCTATCGAGGTGTATTCTGGGGGTATAACAACGCCGTGGCACAATGGACCGACTGTACGGCCGGCGGCAAGGTCGGAACCTACAACGCCAATGCTCCCGTTTTCGACTCCTATGCCGATGCCGAGCAAGCCAACTACCTGGGGAAACAAGGAGCGAACCAATCGGCCCTTACGAATATCGCCTACCAAATCGGAAACTCGGGCGGAGGAAGCGCGGGCGGCGACGCGGAACTGCGCATTCTCTTCATCGGGAACAGTTTTACGAAAGATGCCGTGGAGCATCTGCCCGGCATTCTGAAAGCCATGGGCATCGACAAGGTGAAGATGACACACATGTATTACGGAGGGCGTACGGTTCCCGAATACAACAACGGCTTCGCCACCGTGAACGACTACCGTTGCTACGAATGCAATCCGGGAGCGGCCGGCTGGACCGAATCGATGAACAAGACGATCAAAGAGGTAGCCGCTTCGGAGCAGTGGGACGTCGTGACCATCCAGGAACACACGGGCAAGGTCAACGCATGGAAGTGGACCTCGGCCGAGAAAGAGGCTTTGCAGGGACTCATCGACAACGTCAAGTCAACGCAAACCGGCGCCATGCCCAAGTTTTACTATATTCTGTCGCAGGCCTATGCCGATCCCGCACTCGTCAGCTATTCGCAACAGACGGTGATCGTCAACAACTTCGCCTCGTCGCAGACGGACATGTACGCCGCCATCGTCGCACAAGGCCAAAAAGTAATGAGCGAAGTCGCATTCGACGATGTGATCGCCACGGGCACCGTCCTGCAAAATCTCCGCACGTCGAAACTCCAAAACGCGATGGACATGACCCGCGACGGGTACCACATGGACTACGGCATTTCGCGTTATGCCGCATCGTGCGCCGTATTCGAAAAACTGATCTCGCCTGCCTTCGGAGGTGTGACGCTCGACGGAAATCCGTTCCGCTATACGACATCGAATACCACCCACGGCAGCTATTCGACCCCTGTTACCGAGGCGAATGCCCCGATCGCCCTGCAAGCAGCACGCTATGCCCTGACTACGCCCTACGCCGTCACCGACATGTCCCACATCGGGCAGGAAAGACCCGATAACGGCATCGAGGACACGGAATTCGAGGAGGACCAGAACAAAGAATAATTTTGCAGAAAAAATGAAAAAAACATATATCATCCTATTCGGCGCAGCATTGCTGCTCGGAAGCTGCACCCGAAATCCCGAAATCGGCGAACCGACTCCGCCTCACGCTTCATCAGGACTCGTCATCAAGGCCTCCTGCACTCCGGCAACGCGAACCGACATCATCGAAGGAAAAAGCACATGGGAAGTCGGCGATCGCATTACGGTCGTCTACGACGGTACGGCCTATGTCTACACGGCTACCAAAGCGGGTGCCACGACCACCTTCGCCAGCGATACGGGGATCACGGCCTACGACCCCTCGAAACCGCTGACGGCCTACTATCCCGTCACGACCGTCGAAGGCACCGTTGCGGTGGAACCCCAGCGTACAATCACCCTGCAAGGCACGGAGCAGACCAACACGGCCTGCGCACCGCTGGTCGGGACACCGCTCGATAAGAATCTTGCGGAGGGTGCACTCCATGTCTCGTTCCGCAATATCTTCTCGGTCATCGAACTGCGCATCGATGCCGGCGAATTGGATAGTCCGGCGCAATCGCTCGCCGTGGAACCCGCCTCGCAGGAGGACTTCGACGGCTATCTGACCTTCACAGGTACGGTCGACCCTTCGACCCTCGCCCTCACGCCGGCCCCCGGCGGAACGGGATCGAAACTGACGTTGCATTTCCCCGATAACGCCGATCTGACCCGTCCCCAGACAATCAAGTTCCCCGTAGGGCGCTTCATCTCCGAGGCCGGTCTGAAACTCACGCTCACGACGACCGACGGCAGAACCTACACAAAAAACATCTACAAATCGGGAATACGCACCTACAACGAGAAGAACGGTATCTTCTCGGCCCGACATCTCGCCAAAGCGCTCTACGCCTTCGCGTCTCCGGGCGGTATCGAGACGGCCGACGATCTCATCGAATTCGCCGCGGCAGTCAATGCGGGCGAAAGTCTCGCCCCCTGGCAAGATGAACGAGGCTTCGTCGTACTGCTCAACGACATCGACATGACCGGCATCGAAACGTGGACACCGATCGGCGATGCGGTCTGTCCGCTGACGGGTACCAACGCATTGACGATCGAGTCGGGACGTCCATTCACGGGCTTCTTCGACGGGCAGGGGCACTCGATCCGTAATTTCCACATGGTATGCGACAACTCGACTCCCAACCGCGCATGGGGATTCTTCGGCGCATTGGGCCCCGGAGCCGTCGTCGAAAATCTCGTCTTCGACGCCTCCTGTTCGCTGGCGGTCAAAGCCTCGAAAGGCACCGACTGCGGCATTCTGGCCGGCGTGGTCTACGACGCTACCGTGCGCAATATCGTCAACAACGCCCCGATGTCGTTCGACGGCTCGGCAGGCAACGTCCGCATGACGATGGGCATGGTCGGACTCGCCTTCGCCAGCAAAGGCGTCGTACTCGACCGCCTGACCAACGAAGCCGCCCTCACGTCCGAAGACGGCGGCAATACCGGCAACGGAGCGACGGGCATACACGTCGGCGGCATCTGCGGGTTCAGCACCAACCTCGCCAGTTCGGCCAACCCCGTAATCTTCAACGGATGTATCAACCGCGGCGACCTCACGACAAAGGTCGGACGTGCTTCCGGCATCGTCGCCGCAGCCAACCGCTACACGCACCTGACCGACTGTACCAACTACGGACTCAACGACAACGCCTTTCCCAGATCGGGATACGCCCGCCTCGGCAACATCACCTGCATCACCGGACCGGGAATCAAATTCACCAACGTCGTGAACCGCGGCGATCTAATCAGCCGTACGAAGGGGGCCGCCGGCGGCATTCTCTGTCTGGTAAACCACAACGACAACGAATTCATCGGATGCGAAAGCTACGGCCGTGTCATCTCCGACCGCCCCGACAACGACTACAAGGGAACCTTCTTCGGACAGTGTAAAAAAGCCGCGAAGTTCCGAAACTGCATCGCACAAGGTGACGTGGGAACCTACAACGGAGGCGATTGCATCATGACGGGCGTCAACGCCGACAACTACATGGACTATCTCGGCGCCTACGACGCCTCGGCAGTCGACGTCACTCCGGCGAACATCCTCTATCGTCCTGCCGGAAACTGATATAAGAAAACGAAGTCTTCATCCAACGATAACCTATGAAACGAAAAATCACTCATCTGCTGATTCTCGCCGCTGCTCTCACCGGAGCAGCGTGCGGAGAACAGACCGCCCCGTCGCAAACCGGCGGCCGGGCCGAAGCGATCGTCGCCGAACTGCACGATCCCGCATCGAAAAAAGTGTTGGTCGTCTCACACCGCGGCGACTGGCGCAACTGGCCCGAAAACTCGATTCCTGCTATCGAATCCGTAATCCGCATGGGAGTCGACATCATGGAACTGGATCTCAAACTGACCAAGGACAGCGTGCTGGTGCTCTGCCACGACAAGACGATCGACCGTACGACCAGCGGAAAAGGCCGAGTCTGCGACATCACCTACGACTCGATCCGCCGCTGCGTGCTCCGTACGGCGCACAACCAGAAGACCGATCTGCGGATGCCGACCCTGCGCGAAGCGTTGGAGGTCTGCAAAGACCGCATCGTGGTGAACATCGATCAGGGGTACGAATATTACGACCTCGCGCTGGCCGTCACCGAGGAGCTGGGCGTCACGGATCAGGTGCTCATCAAGGGCAAGCGTCCGGCGGAGGTCGTGGCCGCGAAGTTCGCCGCCTATCCGCACAACATGATGTACATGCCGGTCATCGACATCCTCAAACCGCAGGGACGCGAACTCTTCGAGGAGTACCGGAAATCGGAGAACCAGCCGTTGGCCTACGAGGTCTGCTGGGACGAATATACGCCCGAGGTGGAAGCCTGCATGAAACGCATCGCGGACGGCGGTTCGAAGCTCTGGGTGAACTCGCTTTGGAGTTCGCTCTGCGGCGGATTGGACGACGACAGGGCCTTTGAAGGCGGCCCCGCCGCAATTTACGGAAAACTGATTGACATGGGCGCGACCCTGATCCAGACCGACCGCCCTGAATTACTGATCTCGTATCTCCGCAGCCGGGGGTTGCACGATTGACTCGCTGAAACTTATGAAAAAATTACTGATTCTGCTACTGTGCAGTGCCCTTTTCCACTCCGGTCCCGTCTTCGGATGGGGACGCGAAGGGCACGAGACAATTGCCAAGATCGCCGAACGCAACTTGACGAAGCGAGCGAAAAAACGCATCGAAAAATACCTCGGAGGGCACTCGATCGTCTACTATGCCAAGTGGATGGACGAATACCGCAAGGCCCCCGAATATGCCTTCACGGACGGCTGGCACACGGCGCCTGTCAATGCCCGTCTCCATTACTCGGACGAATTGCTCAACCCGAAACGCGGCAATGCCATCTACGGACTGGAATCCGCCATACGCATCCTCGAAAATTACCGGGAGCAAAGCGATTCCACCGTGGCCGTCAACCTCAAATACGTCATTCATCTGGTGGGCGACATGCACTGCCCCGCGCACATCAAGTATGCGACCCACGACATGAAATACGACGTACTTTTCGAAGACAAATATCGCAAAGCGCACAAGTTCTACGTCCACAGCGTCTGGGACAACGAGATCATCACCGTCTCGCGTATCTGGTCGGTCAGCGAATGGGCCGATGAACTGGACCGTCTTCCGAAAAGCGACAAACAGGCCATCGCTGCCGGAACGCCCCGCGACTGGCTGCACGATGCCGCCGTATGCTGCGAAGTGCAGTTCGAATGGGCCAAACCCGACGCCCGACTGGGACAGGACTTTCTGAACAAGGCCCTGCCTCTGGTCGAAAGTCAAATCCGAAAAGCCGGATACCGGCTCGCCCGTTTGCTGAACGGTCTTTTCGATTAACGGACTTCGGAATTCATGAATCGGATCAAGGAATTTTATCGCATCAGTCGTCCGGCTCCCAAGCGGGAGCTGGACGACACTGCGTGCGACAGATACTACCGCCGTCTCCGGCTGCAAGCATTTACCGCCGCGACACTCGGATACAGTCTATACTACGTTTGCCGAACGAGTCTCAACGTCATGAAAAAGCCGATACTCGACAGCGGTTCGCTCGATGCCTCACAACTGGGCGTCATCGGGTCGGCGCTCCTATTTGCCTATGCCGTCGGCAAGTTCGTCAACGGATTCATCGCCGATTACTGCAACATCAAACGCTTCATGGCCACGGGTCTCGTCGTTTCGGCCTCGGCAAACGCGCTGATGGGCGTACTGGGCCTCGCCCAGTCGGTCATCCCCACGGCCGTCGTCTTCGTCGCCTTCGCCGTAATGTGGGGGCTCAACGGCTGGGCGCAATCGATGGGCGCACCTCCGGCAATCATCTCCCTCTCACGCTGGTATCCCCTCAAAGAACGCGGAACCTACTACGGATTCTTCTCTGCAAGCCACAACCTCGGAGAGTTCTTTTCATTCCTCTTCGTAGGGTCGATCGTGACCTTCGCCGGATGGCAGGCCGGCTTTTTCGGATCGGCGGCGGCGGGAGCCATCGGGGTAATCGTCATCCTCTGCTGGCTCCACGACACCCCTGAATCCAAAGGATTGCCTCCGGTCGAGACTCTGGCGCATGAAAAGTCCCGGTCCCAAGCCGACAGATCCGTGAAGGATATCCAGAAACAAGTACTCAAAACCCCTGCGGTATGGATATTGGCGGCTGCCAGCGCCTTCATGTACATCTCCCGCTACGCCATCAACGGATGGGGCGTACTGTTTCTGCAAGAAGCCAAAGGGTTCTCCGACAGCGAGGCCATCTCGATCGTATCAATCAACGCCCTGCTCGGAATTCTCGGAACCGTACTTTCGGGTTGGTTCTCCGACAAACTCTGCAAGGGAGACCGAAAGCTCCCCGCCCTGTTATTCGGCATACTGAATTCCGTCGCACTGACATTGTTCCTGTACGGCGGTACAGAGGTGTGGGTGAATGTGCTGGCGATGGTACTCTTCGGAATCGCCATCGGCGTACTGATTTGTTTCCTCGGAGGTCTGATGGCCGTGGACATCGTCCCCCGCAAGGCTACCGGCGCCGCATTGGGCGTCGTGGGAGTAGCATCTTACTGCGCAGCCGGCATTCAGGACGTAGCCTCAGGATGGCTCATCGACGCACACATAACCGTCGCCGCCGACGGCACGAAAGTCTATGACTTCGCCCCCGTGGCGTTTTTCTGGATAGCAGCATCCGTCATCTCATTTCTGCTCCCGCTGCTCAACTGGAAATCGAACGTCTCCGACAAGCAGGCGGAATAGGGCAATTGATCCTCTTCTTCTTCGGCTCGCTTCTCGGAAGCGAGCCTTCTTTTTGCCGCTCCCGCTCCGAAAGAGCGGACGCTCAGACCCGCGACGAACCGGCCTTCTCCATCGCTTTTCGGAATCGGCGACTTCTCCCAGACAGAGTTCGCCCCGGCAGGGCCATACGCACGTATGACCCTGCCGGGGCGAACCGAGGAGGACGGAAAGCCTCCTCTGAAATCCGAAACTACTTCTGCATGTAACCCTTGATGTAGTGGTGGTGCGAACCGAAACGCTCGAACGCCGCACGATCCAACTCCTCCTGTGCCGAGGGGTGGGCGATCGAGATCACCAGACGGGCGCGCTCCTGCAACGTCTTGCCGTAGAGGTCGACCGCACCGTTCTCGGTCACCAGCCAGTGGATATGGTTGCGGGGCGGAAAGACGCCGGCTCCAGTATCGAGCACCGGAGCGATCTTCGATACGCCCTTGGTGGTGATCGAAGGCATGGCGATGATCGCCTTTCCGCCCTTCGACAGCGAAGCGCCGTAGACGAAATCGACCTGACCGCCCACGCCCGACCAGAACTTCGTACCGATCGAATCGGCGCAGACCTGACCCGTCAGGTCGACCTGGATGGCCGAGTTGATGGCCACGAAGCGGTCGTTCTGCGAAATGACGTAGGGATCGTTCGTATATCCCACGTCCATCATCAGCACGCCGGGGTTGTCGTCGATGAAGTTATAGACCTCCTGCGAACCCATCAGGAACGTCGAGACCATCTTGCCCGGATCGGTTTTCTTGGCCTCGCCGTTGATAACGCCCTTGCGTACGAGCGGCAGCACGCCGTCGGCGAACATCTCGGTATGGATACCCAGGTTCTTATGGTTGCCCAGCTGCGCCAGCACGGCGTTGGGAATGGCTCCGATGCCCATTTGCAGCGTCGCGCCGTCCTCGATCAACTCAGCGCAGTGCGCGCCGATAGCCTTCTCCACGTCGCTCGGTTCGGAGAACTTCGCTTCGACGAGCGGCTGGTCGTCCTGCACGAACAGGTCGATCTTCGACAGGGGAATCATCGCCTGACCGAAGGCGCGGGGAACGTACTTGTTCACCACGGCGATCACATGGTCGGCGCATTCGATGGCCGCCAGCGTAGCGTCGACCGACGTTCCCAGCGAAACGTAGCCGTGCTTGTCCGGCGGGCAGACCTGAATCATCGCCACGTTGCAGGGCACCGCACCCGACCGGTACAGCTTCTGCGTTTCGCTCAAAAAGATCGGAATGTAATCGGCGTAGCCGCTCTGCGTCACCTTCCGGACATTCGCGCCGACGAAGAGCGAATCGAGCTGGAAGACACCCTCGAACTTCGGGTCGGCATAGGGCGCCGGCCCTTCGGTGTGCAGATGGTGCACGTGGACGTTCTTCAACTCGCCGGCCTCGCCGCGGGCGCACATGGCCTTGATGAGGCACTGCGGGGCCGAAGCCACCGAACTCAGATGGACATGATCGCCCGACTTGATGACCTTCACGGCCTCCTCGGCCGTTGTGAATTTAATCGGAGTATTCATTACTGCCTTTTTAAGTTTGAGATTAGGTATTTAAACAATCGATATTATTTGCGTTTCACTTCGACCTGCTCGTACCCCTCGACGATATCGCCCACGCGGATATCGTTGAACGACTCGATATTCAGACCGCAGTCCTGTCCCGTGGTCACCTCCTTGACGTCGTCCTTGAAGCGTTTGAGCGATCCGAGCTTGCCGGTGTAGATGACGATGCCGTCGCGAATGACGCGGATCGGCGTCGAGCGCTGCAACTTGCCCTCGCGGACGATACATCCGGCCACCGTGCCGACCTTCGTGATCTTGAAGATTTCCAGCACCTCGACCGAGCATACGATCTCCTCCTTCATCACCGGTTCGAGCATACCCTCGATCGCGTCCTTGATGTCGTTGATCGCGTCGTAGATGATCGAGTAGAGACGGATTTCGATCTCCTCCTTCTCGGCCGTCTTGCGCGCCGCGGCCGACGGACGCACCTGGAACCCGACGATGATGGCGTTCGACGCGGCGGCCAGCAGCACGTCGGACTCCGAAATCTGTCCCACGGCGGCATGGATGACATTGACCTGCACGGTCTCCTTCGAGAGCTTGATGAGCGAGCCGGCCATCGCCTCGACCGAACCGTCCACATCGCCCTTGACGATGATGTTCAGCTCCTTGAACGATCCGATGGCGATACGGCGGCCGATCTCGTCGAGCGTCACGTGCTTCTGCGTCATGATGCCCTGCATGCGCTGCAACTGCTCGCGTTTGCTGGCGATCTCACGCGCCGAACGGTCGTCGTCCATCACGTTGAACGTATCGCCCGCCTGCGGAGCGCCGTTGAGACCCAACACCTGCACCGGCGTCGCGGGCCCCGCTTCGGTCACCTTCTTGCCGTTCTCGTTGAACATCGCCTTCACGCGGCCCGTATGGATACCCGACAGCAGAACGTCGCCCACATGGAGCGTGCCGTTCTCCACGAGCACCGTAGCCACGTAGCCGCGCCCCTTGTCGAGCGTCGACTCGATGACCGTACCGGTCGCCTTGCGGTCGGGGTTGGCTTTCAGATCGAGCATGTCGGCTTCCAGCAGCACCTTTTCGAGCAGTTTGTCGAGATTGAGCCCCTTCTTGGCCGAAATATCCTGGCTCTGGTACTTGCCGCCCCACTCCTCGACCAGATAGTTCATCTGGGCCAGCTGCTCCTTGATATGGTCGGGATTGGCGTTGGGCTTGTCGATCTTGTTGATCGCGAAGACCATCGGCACGCCGGCAGCCTGCGCGTGGTTGATCGCCTCGACCGTCTGCGGCATGACGCTGTCGTCGGCCGCCACGATGATGATCGCCACGTCGGTGACCTTCGCGCCGCGGGCACGCATGGCCGTGAAGGCTTCGTGTCCCGGCGTATCGAGGAAAGTGATCTTGCGGCCGTTGAGCACGACGCTGTACGCGCCGATGTGCTGCGTGATACCGCCCGCCTCGCCTTCGATGACGTTGGTCTTGCGGATATTGTCCAGCAGCGACGTCTTGCCGTGGTCGACGTGTCCCATGACGGTCACGATCGGCGGGCGCGGCACGAGGGATGCCTCGTCGTCGACTTCGTCGTCGGCGATCGCCTCCTGGATGTCGGCCGATACGAACTCGACCTTATATCCGAACTCTTCGGCCACGACCACCATCGCCTCGGCGTCGAGACGCTGGTTGATCGAAACCATCAGGCCCAGGTTCATGCAGGCCGAAATCACCTCGTTGACCGAAACGTCCATCATCGTCGCCAGCTCGCTGACGGTGACGAACTCGGTCACTTTGAGGATCGAACGCTCCTTCTGCTCGCGCTGCATCTCCTCGTTCAGGCGTTCGGCCACCAGCTCGCGTTTCTCCTTGCGGTACTTGGCGCCCTTCGACTTGGCACCCTTCGAGGTCAGGCGTGCCAGCGTATCCTTCACCTGCTTTGCTACCTCCTCGTCGCTCACTTCGGGACGCACGACGGGTTTCACCACACGGGCGCCCTTCTTCTTGTTGCGGCCATCGCCCGGACGCGGCTGACCGCCGCCCCTGCCGGAGGCATTGCCGCCGGCCCGCGGACCCCCGACGCCCGCA
>OATG01000504.1_pt1 | contig 42023 bp, 32 predicted proteins | sample 1516581 | NCBI WGS metagenome assembly OATG01 (sample SAMEA2579930, study PRJEB22360) | human gut metagenome | biome: human gut; feature: human-associated habitat; material: faeces | place: Denmark | collected 2008/2010
CTCCTGTCTGTTCGATAACTCCTCGGTGAAGTTATGTAAAGCACGACACGCCGTTCCATTCGTGCCGTAAGGCACGAATGGTGAGCAGGGTTTGGGGCAGGCACGCCCCAACAAGATCACTTCGGAAATGCAGACGCATTGAAGAAGTGAAGTCCCGGTGGAGCACAACATTTTCAAGAATTGAAAATTTGTGGCCACGGGACGGTTCTTGCCCTCTACCGCTGCGCTCAAAACGCATTTTCAACAAATGTTTCCGAATCGTTAAGATGCAAAAAACAAGTAGAGGTTGTTCTGCTCATGTAATGGGGTCACCGTTTGCTCCGAACGAAGTTCCTGCCCCTGTTTGTGCAGCGGCGTTGTCCGGCTCACTCACAGAAAGTGTGAGGTCGTGGCACAGTATCTCGTTCAGACGGCTTATGTAAGATTCAAGGTACAGTATGAAGAAAGCCGGGCGCAGTGCGGACACTACAACCTGCTTCTTTCAAGCACAAGAATAACACTTTGCGGTTGTGCAGTCAACAACCGAAAACGAATTTTGGAAGATTGAACAACTACATAAGATTTTATTTGTGAAAAAGAAAAATACCGCCCATGCAGCGCAGCGATGATTTTGTCGGGTGAATCGGCGGCAAAATGAATCGGGTGTGTTGCGGGGCGGTACGTTCTTTCTGGGTAATATCCGCTGAAAGTGGTGGTTATCACGGTGAGAACCACCATTTTTTCAGTCAGGATTTGGAATAAAGGGTATCATGGAAGTGTAGGCGCGTCAATATAGTTTCGCAAAATTTATCGCGATAAAGCGGTGATAGTAGGACTTATAATCAAGTCTATGTTGTCACAAGTACTCCATATAAATTGAAAAACACATCCATTCTATGTTATAATTCACTTGACCCTATTTCGGAAGGGAGGAATCGCAAATGCTGAAAATCTGTGTTCTGGAAGATGAAGCCGCACAGATGGAGCGGATGAAAGCATACCTGCAAAAATTCCAGAGCGAACACGCTGATTTTGAGTACGTTCTGGATGCGTACAAAAATGCATTCGACCTGTTGGAGCACTACAAACGGGATGTTGACCTTCTTTTTCTCGACATTCGTGTGCCGGACATGAGCGGGATGGAAGTTGCCCACCGCATTCGTGAAGCTGACCAGAATGTTATGATTATCTTCGTGACCAACCTGACGCAGTATGCTATTGAGGGCTACTCAGTCAATGCGTTTGACTATATCCTTAAACCGCTGGCTTACAACTCGTTTTCCAGCAAGCTGGAGCGTGCATTGCGGATGCTCTCGTACCGTTCCAGCGATATCACCCTCGACCTCCGCACCCGGGACGGTGGTCGGCGTGTCTCCGCTGATTCCATCACTTACATCGAGATTTCAAACCACGACATCATCGTACACGTCGGAGCCGAACAGATCCGGCAGTGGGGAACGCTCTCCAAACTTGAAGCACAGCTCCGGGAAGCTCATTTTGTCCGGTGCAGCTCAAGTTATCTGGTCAATCTGAAATATGTGCATAAGGTGCGGGGTGATCAGCTCCTCGTCGGCGGAGACACGCTCTCCATCAGCCGCCCCCGTCGCAAAGAGTTTCTCAATGCGCTGGCGCAGTATAAAGGAGGGAGTCACTGATGTATAGCTGGATGCCTGCATGGTATCAAGCAATCCGATATCCTCTTTTGCTTGCTCAGACCTCCATTGGGATGCTGGTTTTTTCATGGAATCTCCCCCAGCGGTCATCCCACAGGGGAGTTTTCTGCGAGATGACGCTGCTGGGAATGCTGCTCTGCTGGTGCGAGAACAAGCTGCTCAGGCATAATGGCGTATTCCTGAGCATCCTTTGGGTACAATGTGCCATTCTGCTGTCTATCTTTGCTTTTTCTATCCTCATTGAGTATTGCAGCTTTCAGATCTCGGGCTGGACGGCCGTTTCCCTTGCGTCATCCGGTTATGCCGTCCAGAATATTGCCGGCAGCGTTAAAACACTTCTGCGGATGGTTCCTCTGATCGGCGCCTTATCTGCCAATTCCATCGGAGTCGTCCTATTAGATTTTTTCTGCTACGGAATCGTTTATCTCCTTGCCGGTGTCGTCGTTTACCCTCATATCTCAGTACGGGAGGCTGATCTCGAAAATAAATACAAGGCTTTGTTTTCCACTCTGATCATGATCCTCTGCATTGGAATGGGGCGTATTTCTCTATGGAATGCCGACCGCACCCAAATCTCGCAGCGCGTGGAAAACTTCTACGCGATCCTTACCGGCATTCTCATTCTGGTTCTGCAATTCGGGCTGATCGAGCACCGAAAAATAAGTCACGACATCGACGCCATGCGTCAATTGCTCCACGAGCAGTACGTCCAATATGAAAACAGCAAAACCAATATGCAGCTCGTCAACGAAAAATACCACGATCTGAAGCAGCTCCTGCAAGGATTCCATGGTCAGGTCTCCCCTTCCCAGATCCAAAAACTGGAAAAGCAGCTGGATGGATACGAAGCCGTCACAAATACCGGGAATGAGGTTCTGGATGTGCTGCTTTCCGACAAACGGACGCTCTGCATCCAGCGCGGTATCCAGCTGACCTGTTATGTCGGCGGCGCAGCCCTCGACTTTGTGGAAGAGCTTGACTTGTACAGCCTGTTCGGGAATCTCCTGAACAACGCCATCGAAGCGGTCAGCCAGCTTCCGCCGGAGCAGGAGCGTTTCATCACCCTGACGGCTCGTCGAGAGGACAGCATGGTGACCATCCACGCCGAAAACCCCTGCGTCGGCACGGTCGAGTTCCGGGACGGCCTGCCCAAGAGCCATCGTGACCCGAATTACCACGGCTTTGGTATGAGGAGCATGGAGCGCATTGCCGAAAAATACGGCGGCTCCCTTGTCGCCAAGCAGGTCGGCGATGTCTTTTGTCTGGACATCATTCTTTTTTCATGAATCACTCCGTAAACGGCCGTTGTCTGTAACCGGACAGCGGTCCTTTTTACAATTTTCGATGTAAAAACAACAGTTTACGCTATCGCAATTGTGAAATTTTTACTTTCCTCCTATACTGTTTTCACACAAAGCGACGAACACGTCGCACAATTTTTAGGAGGTAACCACAATGAAAAAGATTTCTCGCCGTTCGTTCCTGACCGCCTGTGCAGCCGTTGCAGGCACCGCTGCTCTGACCGCCTGCGGCGGTTCTGGCGATTCCAGCGCGACAGCCGCTTCTTCCGGCAAACCGACCAAGATGTTCGATACGACGTCCTTCAGCTTGTCTTCTGGTCAGATGTCTTGGTACTTCATCACCTCATATCAGCTGATTCTCACCGGTTCCGATACCTATGAGCTGAATTACAATCTCAACATCTTCGGCGCAGAAGACGGCACTGCCCGCGGCAGCCGCCACATCATTTTCAGCGGCAAATACACCTCCGCCGCTTCTTCGGATGGTGAAAAGTCTCATGTCGATTACAGCCTCGAAGCTCCCACCAGCATCCTCCTGACGCAGGAAGGCAAGCGGTGGACCCGTAGCTGGGGCAACTGTGCATTCGATACCGATAACTGGACGGATGCCATGACTGCGATCTACGACGCCGAAGGCAATAGCAAAAAGGCTTCCGATTTCCTCGCTGAGTTTGGCAAGGCCGTGACGATCACTGTCGAGGATCCCTCCCTCGATCCCGAGGACAGCACCCTGACCTATCGCATCCTCGAAGCACCGGAACTGACCCTGCCGCAGTAATTACCGGAAAGACAGGAGACTACCATGCAGAAAAAAAATTCTCCGGCGGGAAAGAAGTCCAGAAAAGTGCTCTGGAGCGTCTGCACCGTCGTGTTCACTCTCCTTTTTGCAGTTACCATGATCGGCGGCCCCATTGCAAACAGTTACGCTTCCATCATCAATATGGTCCTGAAAACCGAATCCACCAAGACCATTGGCGATGTCGGCGAGACGTATTTTGAGGCAGATTACGCTTCTGCGGCGGAACAGGAAAAAGCCGCACAGGAGATCTGCGAGACCGCAGAAGCCAACGGCGCGACCCTGCTACTGAACCGTGAGAATGCTCTGCCGCTGGCGCAGGGTGCAAAGGTCAGCCTGTTCGGAACCGGCAGTGCCGATTTCGTCTACGGCGGCACCGGTTCCGGTTCCGTTGATTCTTCCAAAGCACTCAACCTGAAAGATGCTTTGGAAGCCGACGGGTTCTCGGTCAATCCAACGGTCTGGAACTTCTACACAACCGGTGCCGGAAAAGACTACCGTCGACAGCTGGCTCCCGGCAGCCTGAACAACTACATTTTTGATAACAGCGGCTATCTCATTAATGAAGTTCCGCAGAGCGTCTTTACCAACGCCGAATGGAACTCGGTTGCCGATTATGGCGACGCCGCTATTATGGTCGTTTCCCGCGTCTGCGGCGAAGGTTCGGACCTGCCGTGGTTCGGCACCGGCGACGGCGATGGCAACATCCTCTCCCTCAGTTCGGAAGAGCGTGATATCCTGAAAAAACTGGCCGACCTCAAAGCTACGGGCCAGGTCAAATCCATTATCGTTCTGCTCAATGTATCCAATCCGATGGAGCTGGATTTCCTCGAGCCTTCCCTCTGCGGCGTAGACTACGGTGTGGATGCCTGCCTGTGGGTCGGCGAAGTTGGCCAGAACGGCATCGAAGCCATCGGCGATCTGCTGAACGGCACGGTCAACCCCAGCGGCAAGCTGGTGGACACCTATTGCTACGACAACCTCACCAGTCCGGCCATGCAGAACACCTATGTCACTTCCTACACCAACGCTGCCGAGCAGGGGCTTGCCTTCAAGAACACCTGCAATGAGTACTATGAAGTCTATCAGGAAGGCATCTACGTCGGTTACCGCTACTATGAAACCCGGTACGAGGACACCGTCCTCGGCAATGCCAACGTCGGCAAGTACGACTACGCCTCCACGGTCGCTTATCCATTCGGCTATGGTCTGAGCTATACCACATTTGAGTACAGCGGTCTTACAATGAAGGAAGACGGCGACAACTTCGTCTTTACGGTCAGCGTCAGCAACACTGGCTCGGTGGATGGCCGTGAAGCCGTCCAGATCTATATGCAGTCTCCCTATACCGACTATGACCGGGAGAACGGTATCGAAAAGGCGGCAGTCGAACTGGTCGGCTTTGAGAAAGTCACAGTCCCCGCAGGCCAGACCGTCTCGGTGGATGTCACCGTTCCCAAGAGCGAGCTGCGCACCTACGATGCGAACGGCGCAGAGACCTATATTGTGGATGCCGGCAATTACTATTTTGCAACTGGCAACGGCTCTCATGAAGCTCTGAACAATATCCTTGCAGCAAAAGCAGAACTGAAAGACACCGCCAACGGTACGGTCAATCTGAATAAGATGGTCGGAACCGGCGACGCTTCACTGGCCGTTCAGTATCAGCAGGCTTCTATGGACATTGCCACTTATGCAAAAACTGCGGACGGTACCCAGATCACCAACCAGCTTAATCACGCGGACCTGAACAAATTTGATGACGACACGTCTAACGACGTGGTGTATGTATCCCGCAGCAACTGGAAAAACACCATGCCGAAAGCCGCTATCACCGCCACTGCATATCAAGCCGCTGTTCAGATCGCCGCCAACGATGCCATCGTTGCGGGTCTGGCAATTCAGGATCAGCCCGAAAGCACTGGTGAAATGCCGACGATGGGCAAAGAAGGTACTTTGACCCTTTCCCAGTTTGTCGGCGTTCCGATGGATGGTTCCATCACCGTCAACGGACAGGAGTACACTTGGGACGACCTGCTGAATCAGCTGACCTTCAGCGATATGACCAAACTGGTGGGTCTTGCCTATCACAGCACCGCCTCGGCTTCCAATGTCGGAAAGCCTGCTACGAAGGACGAGAACGGTCCTCTGGGTCTGACTGCGACCCTGACCGGCGGCGGCTCTTCCACTGGTTATACCTCGGCAGACATTCTTGCCGCAACATTTGACCGGGAGATCGCCGAAGCAGTCGGCCGCAGTCTGGGCAACGACTGTCTGATGGCGACCGGCAAAGCCTACTCTGGCCTGTACGGTCCCGGCGTCAACATCCACCGCACACCTTACGGTGGACGCAACTTCGAGTATTACTCCGAGGATCCGTTTATCTCCGGCCAGATCTGCGCCGCACAGGTCGGCGGCATCCAGTCCAAGGGCGTATACGTCTATATGAAGCATTTTGCCCTGAACGATCAGGATACCGGCCGCGACGGTCTGTGTGTCTGGACCAATGAACAGGCTGCGCGCGAGATCTACCTGCAGGCATTTGAATATCCCATCGAGCAGGCCAACGCCCTCTGCGTCATGACCTCGTTCAACCGTCTCGGCACCACATGGGCCGGCGGCGATTACAACCTGCTGACCAATATCCTGCGGAACGAGTTCGGCATGAAGGGCATCATTCTGACCGATTTCTCCAACTCTAACAACTATATGGACGTTGTTCAGGGCGTTGTGGCCGGCGGAAATGCATGGGACGCCAACGACGCCAACAAGTGGCCTGCCAAGCTCAAAGAGTATAAGGACAACGCCACTGTCTGTAACGCCATGCGCGATGCTTCTAAGCACATCCTCTACACGGTTGCAAATTCCAACGCCATGAACGGCGTCAGCGAGAATGTACAAATCGTCGAGGTCCGTGCATGGTGGCAGACCGCCATCATCGTTCTGGATGTCGTTTTCGGTGTTCTGGCAGTTGGTTCTGCTGTCATGCTGGTGCGTGACATTCGCCGTAAAAAAGAATCCTGATTACTTCTTTCTAAGATATTTCCTTTTTTCTTCTTCTCCTTAATACGAATGCGAGAAAGGCGGCAGGTATTTAAGTCTGCCGCCCTTTCTGCAACTTCGAATATGAGGTATCATTCAATGACAAGAACACAAATTTCTTTGCTTGCTTCTCGATGGGAATTTACAGGGCCGGATGGAAACACAGTTTCCGTATCTCTTCCTCATACATGGAACTCTAAGGACGGTCAGGACGGTGGAAACGACTACTGGCGCGGTACCTGCACCTACAGTGCCACGTTTGCCGCGCCGGAGTTCGACGCAGCCTCGCAGGAAGTCTGGCTGCAGTTTGAGGGCGTCAACGCCAGCGCTACCGTGCTGCTGAACGGCCAGCAGCTCTGCACCCATGACGGCGGCTACTCCACCTTCCGGGCAGAGGTCACGGGGCTGCTGCAGGCAGAAAACCAGCTCACGGTGCAGGTAGACAACAGCGTCAACGACCGCGTTTATCCCCAGAAAGCGGACTTTACCTTCTACGGCGGCATCTACCGCGATGTGAGCCTGCTGGTGGTGAACAAAAACCACATTGCACTGGGTCACTTTGGCGACACCGGCGTGAAAATCACCCCCGATCTGAAAGAAGGCAGCGCCGACATTCAGGTGGAAACGCTGGTGGAAGGCGAGGGCACTGTTGTGGTGGAACTGCTGGATGCCGAGGGCAACTCGGTTGCCCGGGGCGAAGGCGAAAAGACCTCCCTCCATCTGGATGCTCCCCACCTGTGGAACGGCGTGAAGGACCCTTACCTGTACACCTGCGTGGTTCGTTTGATGCAGGACGGCAAGCCGGTGGACGAAGTGACCACCAAGGTGGGGCTGCGCAGCTTCTCGGTGGATGCAAAAAAAGGCTTTTTCCTCAACGGCAAGTCTTATCCGCTTCACGGCGTTTCCCGCCATCAGGACCGCAAGGGTCTGGGCAATGCCATCACCCGGGAGATGCACGATGAGGACATGGCGCTGATCCGGGAGCTGGGCGCAAACACCGTCCGTCTGGCACACTACCAGCACGACCAGTATTTCTACGACCTGTGCGACAAGTACGGCATGGTGGTCTGGGCAGAAATCCCCTATATCTCTGAGCACCTGCCCAATGGCCGGGAAAACACCATCAGCCAGATGAAAGAGCTGATCCACCAGAACTACAACCACCCCTCCATCGTCTGTTGGGGTGTGTCCAACGAGATCACCATCTCCACCAAGGACAAGGCAGATATGCTGGATAACCATCGGGTGCTCAACGAGCTGTGCCACGAGATGGACCCCACCCGCCTGACCACCTTGGCCTGCTACGCCATGTGCGGCCCCTTCAACCCGGTGGCGCACATCACCGACCTTGTCAGCTGGAACTTGTATTTGGGCTGGTATGTGCCGGGGCTGTTTTTAAATGACCTGTGGATGGGCTTTTTCCATCTGGTATACCCCAACCGTCCGCTGGGCTTTTCCGAGTACGGTGCCGAGGGCATGCCCAACCTCCACAGTGCCCACCCCCGCCGGGGCGACCACACCGAGGAGTATCAGGCCAAGTACCACGAGTATATGCTGAAGTGCTTTGACCGCCACCCGTGGCTGTGGGCGACCCATGTCTGGAATATGTTCGACTTTGCAGCAGACGCCCGGGATCAGGGCGGCGAGCCGGGCATGAACCACAAGGGTCTGGTGACCTTTGACCGCAAGACCAAAAAGGACAGCTTTTACCTCTATAAAGCATGGTGGAGCGAGGAGAACTTCGTTCATATCTGCTCCAAGCGGTTCACCGACCGCACCGAGAAGGAGATCGAGGTCAAGGTCTACTCCAACCAGAACACCGTCGCCCTGTATGCGGACGGCAAAAAGCTGGCAGAGCAGACCGGGGAGCATATCTTCAAGTTCCGCGTGCCGCTGCACGGGAAGGTGGAGCTGAATGCCGTCGCTGGCGACTGTATCGACACCGCCTGTTTCCGTTATGTGGATACCCCCAACCCCGATTATCATCTGAAAAAATCCAATTCAACCAGTGCCAACTGGGTATAAAGGAGGAGGTTCTATATGAACGATTCCACTTCTGTCAGTGTCAACCGCGCCAAAACCTACCAGCTGGTGCTGTTCCCGCTGAACAACGGCGCAACGAACGTGTACTATGTGCTGGTGCTTTCCTACATCGCCACCTTCGGCAGCAAGGTGCTGGCGCTGAGTATGCTGTTTGCTTCGGTGATGGTCACCGGTATGCGTCTGTTTGACGCCATCACCGACCCCATCATCGGTGCCCTCATGGACCGCACCAACGGCAAATTCGGCAAGTTCCGGCCTTTTATGGTCATCGGCAACCTGATCATGGCAGCCAGCATTCTGGTGCTGTACTGCCTTACCCCGCTCATCCCCGCCAGCGCCATGGGGCTGCGCTACGCTGCCTTTGTGGGGCTGTACGCCGTGTGGGTCATCGGCTACACCTTCCAGACCAGTTGCACCCGCTCCGGCCAGACCGTTCTGACCAATGATCCGAAGCAGCGTCCGCTGTTCACCATCTTCAACACCGTGGGCAGCCTGCTGGGCATGGGTGCCATGCAGTTCTTTGCTCCCATCCTTGCCAAGAATTATGAGGGCGGCTACGCTTCTGCCGGGTTCTTCCGCACACTGGCTCCTGTGGGCATCGTTATTTCTATTCTGCTCACCCTGCTGGCTGTTATCGGCATCTGGGAGAAGGATCAGCCCAAGTACTTTGGCATCGGCGGCGAAAAGACCGAGAAGGTCAAGTTGCACGAGTACCTCCAGATCATCAAGAACAATAACCCCATGCAGCGGCTGATGGTGGCCGGTGCTGGCTGCAAGCTGGCACTTTCCATCGCCACCAACACCACCGTGCTGTGCATGCTGTATGGCTGCATGATGGGCAACTACGACGGCCTGTACCTGCCTATGATGGTGCTGGGCTATGTGTGCAGCGTGCCCTTCTTCCTGCTCACCGTCCGCACCAGCCAGAAGGAAGGCCAGAAGGCCAGCCTGATGAAGTACGTTACCGTGGCGCTGGTGTGCTATGTGGGCGTGCTGGTGCTGCTGCTGCTCTGGGGCCGCGGCGATGCTTTCACCCTGTCCATTCTGGGGGAGAACGGCCTGTCTCTCAACCTGTACACCATCCTGTTCATCGCCTTCTTCGGCATTGGCTACGGCGCGTACTACGCCACCGCCGATATGCCCATCCCCATGGTTGCCGACTGCTCCGACTACGAGACCTACCGCAGCGGCAACTACATCCCCGGCATCATGGGCACCCTGTTCAGCCTGGTGGACAAGCTGGTGTCCAGCCTGTCCGCTACCGTTGTGGGTATTGCTGTCAGCTTTGTGGGCTTGCAGAGCCTGCCCACTCAGTATGACCCCTACACCCCGGGCATGAACTGGGTGGTCATCGTGCTGTTCTGCATCATCCCCATGGTGGCTTGGGCGGCTACCCTCATCGCCATGAAGGGCTACACCCTGACCGGTGCCAAGATGAAGGAGATCCAGGCTGTCAACGCCTGCCGCCGCGATGCAGTGGCCAAGGGCATGAAGCTGGAAGAAGCCATGGACAAGTGGCAGACCATGGAGCAGCTGCCGGCTGAATACCGGAGCTGAAAGGAATCGGTTCCACCCCCCTACTGAGAGTGCGATTTTCTGTAAAGGATTCTTTTAACATAAGCCCGCCAGACGCTTTGCGTTAGACATTGCGCCTGGTGGGCTTATATTGTTGTAGTGAAGCCTATTTTGTGCAAATCCAATCTTGCATTTTGCTTTGAAATATGGTATACCCATTATACGAAACATTGCTTAAGATGAACGTTCCACCGTTCGATGATGTGTAAATAGGAGGTGCCTGCCATGACCGCCGTGATCTACGCCCGCTATTCCAGTGACAACCAGCGTGAAGAATCCATCGAAGGTCAGATTCGGGAATGCACGGCCTATGCCGAAAAGAATGGCATCACCATCGTCAAGCACTACATTGATCGTGCATTCTCCGCAAAAACGGACAATCGCCCGGAGTTTCAGCAGATGATCAAGGACAGCGAGAAACGGTTGTTTGACATTGTGCTGGTCTGGAAACTTGACCGCTTTGCTCGTAACCGTTACGATTCAGCGCACTATGAGTACCAGTTAGAGAGGAATCATGTCAAGCTGGTGTCTGCTACTGAACCAATTTCAGATGGTCCAGCAGGTATTATGGTCAAAAGTATGCTCACCGGCATGGCTGAATACTATTCCGCAGAACTTTCTGAAAAGGTCGTGCGCGGCATGACCGAGAATGTTCTGAAGGGCAAATATAATGGTGGAACGATTCCCATCGGCTATACAGTGGACGAGGAGAAGTTCTTTCAAATCGACCCTTTGAAAGCTCCCTTTGTGGTAGAAGCCTTTCAGCGGTATAACGATGGTGCGACCATGAAGGAACTGATGAACTGGCTGAACGACAGTGGCGTGACCACCAACCGCAACCAGAAGTTCACCTATAACAGTATTCAAACTTTGTTGACGAATCGCCGCTATATCGGAGAGAACCGTTTTAAGGACATTGTGATGCCAGATAGCATCCCGGTTATCATTGAGAAAGAACTGTTCGACAGTGTGCAGGACAAAATTGCCAAGAACCGCCGCGCTCCGGCTCGGCACAAAGCGGAGGACGATTATTTGCTGACGACCAAGCTGTTCTGTGGAATGTGTGGAGCGATGATGTTCGGCGAGTGCGGAACGAGTCGAAATAAGAACGTCCACCATTATTATAAATGTGCTAATGCCAAGCGCACCAAGACCTGCAAGAAAAAGACCGTCCGCAAAGAGTGGCTGGAAGATCTGGTAGTCAACGAAACCATGAAGATGATTCGTGACGATGACAGTATCCAGTCCATCGTGGATGCGGTGATGATTCTTCAGGAACAGGAGAACACGGTGCTGCCCCTGCTGGAAAAGCAGATGAAGGATATAGAGAACGGCATCGAGAATCTGTTAAATGCGATTCAGGCAGGTGTACTAACCAGCTCGACCAAAGGACGCTTGGAAAAGTTGGAGGCTCAGCAGAAAGAGTTGGAAATCCGCATCGCGGAAGAAAAGCTGGCGAAACCGAAAGTCAGCGCAGATTTTGTGAAATTTTGGCTCACCAACTTCCGCAAACTCGACCCGAACGTGAAAAGCCACCGGGAAACGCTTATCAATACGTTCGTGAATGCTGTTTATCTCTATGATGAAAAAGTTTTGATTGCATTCAACTACAAAGACGGCACAAAAACCATCACGTTCGATGAGATTGCTGCCAAAGATGCCCCAGAGGGCAATGGTTCGGATTTAGGTTGCTTCGCTCCACCAAAAAAGCTCTAGCGTATTTAGCACGCTGGAGTTTTTTGTTTTGCTTGTGCGTGAGACTCACAAATGTGGGTGGATTCGAACAGCAACAGCGACGACCGCTGCCAGCGGCAGAAACAGGGAGGAGCTGTTGGGGCTGCGGCCAGCAGGATGCGCGTGCCGCCCAAGGCACGATGCAGCCGCTGGGAGCCGCGACCCGGGCTCCTTTTCTGCGCGGCTCGCGACATCCACCCGCGCCCACCAAGAACTCCAGTATCCGAACCGGGTACTGGAGTTTCTGTTTTCCCCGGCCTTTCCCTCTCCCGCAAAAAACACTTGCATTTCCGGCACGTCGTGTTATGATACAAATCAGAAAAAGTCGTATAAAGTCATCAGGCGATATTGAAACGGAAAGAAGGCTCTGCACTCATGTATGTGGACTGGGAATACTACAAGATCTTTTACTATGTGGCAAAATACCAGAACTTTACCCGCGCGGCGCGGGTGCTGGGCAATAACCAGCCCAACATCACCCACGCCATGAACCGGCTGGAAAGCCAGCTGAACTGCGTGCTGTTCATCCGCTCCAACCGGGGCGTCACCTTAACGCCGGAGGGGGAGCTGCTGTACTCCCGCATTGCATCGGCGGCGGTACAGATCCAAGATGCAGAAGAAGAGCTGAGCGCCAGCGCCACGCTGGAGCACGGTGCCATCAGCATCAGCGCCACCGAGACCGCTTTGAACATCTACCTGTCCGAAAAGCTGCGCGCCTTCCATACCGAGTATCCGGGCATCCGGCTGCGCATCTCCAACCACTCCACCCCGCAGGCGGTGCAGGCAGTGCGCAACGGCGAGGTAGATTTTGCCATCATAACCACCCCCGCAGAGGTGGAAAACGGGCTGAAAATGGTGGAGCTGATGCCCTTTTACGAAGTTCTTGTGGGCGGCAGGACCTTTACGGCGCTGGCCAGCCAGACCCTGAGCCTGAAAGAGCTGGCCGGTTATCCCCTGATCTGTCTGAACGAAGAGAGCATGACCCGCAGCTTTTACCGGCAGTTCTTTCTGGAGCACGACGCGGTGCTGAAACCGGACACCGAAGCCGCCACCACCGACCAGATGCTCACGCTGGTCAAAAGCGAGCTGGGACTGGCCTTTATGCCGGAGCCTATGGCAGCGCCCCTGCTGGCAAGCGGGGAGCTGGTGCAGCTGCACTTGCAGGAGATCATCCCCTCCCGCTCCATCTGCCTTGTCTACGACCATCACCGCCCGCTGAACACTGCCGCCCGCAAGTTCCAGCAGCTGCTGACCAAAGCCGGTGCACGGGGTGCAGCGCACAAATAATACCAATACAGCAAGGGGCTGCTGCACCAATGATGTGCAGCAGCCCCTTTTCTCTTATTTTTTTACGCTCTGCTTCAGCTCCCGCTGTTCTTCCTGCAGTTCCCGCTTCAGGGTGCGGTCGATCTCCCGCGTCTCCTGCCGGATGGCGGTCAGATCCTTTTCGATGACCGGGTTTTCCTCCAGTTCCTCCCGGATGAACATCAGCGCAAAGCTGACCAGCAAAAAGCAGCAGGAGATCCAGATGGCTCTGCCGCCCAGCTGCGCCGCGCTTTTACTGCCCAGCCCAGCCCCCAGCGCGAACAGCAGGATGATGCCGAAGTACCGCACCATCCGGTCCTTTGCGTGGGGCTCGTGGGTCTTGCGCCAGATGCAGAAGGCTTCTACGCCGCTGCGCAGGTCTCCGATGCACATGGTGCTGGCAAAGGCATAGCCGTCCACCTTGCGGAAAGCCTGCACCTGCATGGCGCAGGAGAAGGAAACGATGGCGTTTGCCAGCAGGTTCTGCGATTGGGGCAGAAAGCCCACCGCAAACAGCAGCAGCACCTCGCCCAGCACCACCAGCTGCCGCCAGTGCAGCCGCTGCATTGCCTGAAACTGCTCCCGCATTTTTTCTGCGACCAGCACCCCCAGCGCAAAAGCGCACAGGGGCACCAGATAGTGCAGCACCTTATCCCACCGGCCATCCATGATGTTGGCGCTCAGCAGCACGATATTGCCGGTCTGGGCATTGGCAAACACCTTGCCCCGGAACAGATAGGTATAGGCGTCCTGCAGGCCGCCGGACAGCGAAAGGAACACTGCCGTAAGAAAGGACTCGGACATTTGCCCGTGATGCTTTGTTTTCATACTTTTACCCTCTTTTCGGGCTCTATTATAATACATTTTACGGCAGTTTCTGATATCACTTTTACATACCGGCCATGTTTACCGCCCCAAAAGGCGCAAAAAGCGCGGGTGCCCTTCCCTATTCCAGCGCAATCTGTTAGAATAGGGAAAGAGAATATTGCATACAGGAAGGAGCTCTTATTATGAAGATCGCGATCCCTTATGAAAACGGTCAGGTGTTCCAGCACTTCGGCCACTCCGCGCAGTTCAAGCTTTACACCGCCGAGGAGGGTCGCATCACCGGTGCTGAGGTGGTCTCTACCGACGGGCAGGGGCACGGTGCACTGGTGGGCTTTCTGGTGCGCAGCGGCGTGAACGTGCTGCTGTGCGGCGGCATTGGCGGCGGGGCACAGATGGCGCTGGCACAGGCCGGCATCCGTCTGTGCGGCGGCATCACCGGTAATGCTGACAGCGCTGCGGCGGCTTATCTTGCCGGCACACTGGTCTTTGACTCCAACGCCCGCTGCACCCACCACGATCACGAAGAGAGCCACAGCTGCGGCGCTCACGCCTGCCACGCCGACAAGGGCAGCTGCACCGGCAGCTGCCACTGAGCAATACTTTTTTATGGCACAGCCGGATCTGCGGGTCCGGCTGTGCTCTTTTTATGTGCAGCATACAAAAAACATATCGTGACTATATTCAGGATACTTTTTACACATTCTCTTTTCCCTCGTATAATAGGCAAAGCGGTCTGAGACCGCACAAGGGAATTTATAGAAGAAGGTTATGAAGTATTATGCTTACCGCTGTTACTGGAATCAACTGGGGCGATGAGGGCAAGGGCCGCGTCATCGACCTGTTGGCTGAAAATGCCGATGTCGTGGCGCGCTATCAGGGCGGCGACAACGCCGGACACACTGTGGTGACGGAGCAGGGCAAATTTATCCTGAATCTGCTGCCCTCCGGCATCCTGCACCCGGAAGTGACCTGTGTGCTGGGCGCAGGCATGGTCATTGATCTGGATCACCTGTCCCGAGAGATCGATGCCATCGAGGAGCGCGGCGTGAAGGTCGACCCGGAAAACCTGAAGCTTTCCGATAAAGCCACCATCTCTATGCCGTGGCACAAGGTGCAGGACGGGCTGGAAGAAGATCGTCTTGCCCAGAAGGGCCGTGCGTTCGGTTCTACCCGCCGGGGCATTGCCTACGCCTACAGCGACAAGTACCGCAAAAAGACCCTGCGTCTGGGCGACCTTTTGCATCTGGACGAAGAGCGCGTCCAGAACCGCCTGCACGTGATTTTGGAATCCAAAAATCTGGAGCTTGCAGGCTGCTACCATCAGGAGCCCATGAGCTACGATGCTCTGCTGGAGTGGTGCCGGATGCAGGCCGGGCAGTTTGCACCCTTCATCTGTGACGCGGGTGCCTTTTTGCAGCAGGCGCACGACAGCGGCAAGCGCATCGTGCTGGAAGCACAGCTGGGCGCAATGCGGGATATCGACTACGGCATCTTCCCGTTCACTTCCAGTTCCAACACGCTGGCAGCATACGCGCCGCTGGGTGCAGGCATCCCCAACTGCAGGCTTGACCATGTGGTGGGCGTGCTGAAAGCCTATTCCACCTGTGTGGGTGCAGGCCCCTTTGCGGCAGAAAATGCCATGGGCGAAGCTTGGAACGAGCAGCTGCGCAAGGCCGGCGGCGAGTACGGCGCTGCCACCGGACGTCCCCGCCGGGTAGGTCCCTTTGACTGCGTGGCAAGCCGGTACGGTCTGTCCTGTCAGGGTGCGGACAAGATCGCCCTGACCAAGCTGGACGTGCTGAGCAACATGAAGGAGATCCCGGTCATCACCGGTTACAAGCTGGACGGCGTTGAAGTCCCCCGCTTCGACCCGCTGTCCGACCTTGACCGGGTGCAGCCGGTGGTCACCCTGCTGCCGGGCTGGAACAAGGATATCTCCGGCTGCAAAAGCTGGGACGCGCTGCCCAAGGCCGCAAAGCAGTATGTGGAGTTTCTGGAAAAGCAGCTGGGTCACGAGATCCAGTTCGTTTCCACCGGTGCCGAGCGCGAGAAGTTCGTGCTGAAAGGAGAATGGCTGTGAGACACTTTATTGAACCCAACAGCTTTTCTCTGGCTGAGCAGCTGGCACTGCTCGACCTTGCCGACCGGATGGAAGCTGACCCCGCGCCTTACGCCCACCTGTGCGATGGCCGCATTCTGGCTACCCTGTTCTACGAGCCCAGCACCCGCACCCGCCTTTCCTTCGAGTCTGCCATGCTGCGGCTGGGCGGTAAGACGCTGGGCTTTGCAGGGGCGCAGCTTTCCAGCGCAAGCAAGGGCGAGACGGTGGCCGACACCGCCCGCGTGGTAAGCAACTATGCCGACATCATTGCCATGCGCCACCCCAAGGAGGGTGCGCCGCTGCGCGCCTCCCAGTGTGCCCGCGTGCCGGTGATCAATGCCGGTGACGGCGGCCACGCACATCCCTCCCAGACCATGATCGACCTGATGACCATCCGCCAGCGCAAGGGGCGGCTGGATCATCTGACCATCGGCTTTTGCGGCGATCTGAAATTCGGCCGGACGGTGCACTCCCTCACCGCCGCGCTGAGCCAGTTCGAGGGCAACCGGTTTGTGTTCATCTCGCCGGAGGAGCTGCGCATCCCGCAGTACCTCAAGGACGAGACTCTGACCCCGCTGCACCAGACCTACAAGGAGACCGCCGATCTGGAAGCCGAGCTGCCCGGGCTGGATGTGCTGTACATGACCCGCATCCAGCAGGAGCGCTTTTTCAACGAGGAGGACTATCTGCGGCTGAAGGGCTGCTACCAGCTGGACGCAAAAACGCTGGCACTGGCAAAGCCCGACACCCCGGTGCTCCATCCCCTGCCCCGCATCGACGAGATCAAGCCGGAGATCGACAGCGACCCCCGCGCCGCCTATTTTGATCAGGTGCACAACGGCGTGTATATTCGCATGGCGATCATACTGGCGCTGCTGGGCATTGCCGACCCTGTCACCGGCAAAAAGGTGCTGGAAGCATAAAGGAACAGTATACAAAAACGGGCTGCCGTGCAGACATTGCACAGCAGCCCGTTTTATGTTTTATACCTTATGCCTTCTCGATGGTGATGCTCCACTCGCTGGTCATGGCCTCGTCCGGCTCCAGCACCTCGTGCTTGCCTTCCTCGTTCACGCTGTTTGCCCAGCCGTTCCAAGGCTCCATGCAGACAAAGCTCTCGGCATCCTGCTGCCACAGCACGCCGTTTTCAAAGGTCTCGTCCGCGTCCACGGTCACCTTGTGGCCGTTGCCCTTGTCGGTAAAGGTCATGGGGAACTGCACACCGGTCAGCAGACGGATGGTGTTGTCTGCACCCTCCTTGCGGGTGAGGGTGATCTTTTCCGGGGCGGCGGGCTGCTCGCCCTTGGCGTTTTCGGAGCAGGTGGCGCACTTGATGTCAAACTCCACGTTCTCCAGCTTGGAGGCGGTAAAGTAGGGGTGGTAGCCAAAGCTGAAGGGCATATCGGTGTTGCCCTCGTTGATGACGGTCAGGCTGACCAGCGCCTTGTTGCCCTCCAGATTATAGTTGAGCAGCAGGGTGAAATCGAACGGGTAGAGGAACTTGGTCAGCGGGGTGGACTCCAGTGCCAGCGTCACGCCGTCCGGGCCAACGCTGTCCACTTCCCATGCGCACAGGTCGGCAAAGCCGTGGGTCTCCATGGGGTAAGCCTTGCCGTCAAAGATGTGCACGCCGTTGTCCGGGTTGCCGCAGCTGGGGAACAGCACCGGCACGCCAAAGCGGGGACGGTTGCACTCCGAGAAATTGGGGCGGCGGGTCCAGACGAACTCCTCGCCGTCCAGCGTAAAGCTGGTGATCATACCGCCGCGCTCGGGGGTGATGGTGAGGGCGGTCTTTGCCTCGGGGTCGGTGATGACGTACTGCTCGTAGCAGGCGCCGTTCTCGGTGATGTACCGGGTGGTGATCTGATTCATAAGTAAAAGCCTCCTATTATTGCCGCCGGGTCGCCCCGGCGGGTCATTTTTCTTGCTCGGTCTGCCGTGCATCCAGCTTTTTGAAGTAGTAATCGATGCCGTAGCGGATAAAATATTTGATCAATCGTACTACACCATAAATGATAGCCGCATAAAGCAGCAGTGTCAACAGCAGCACTCCATTTGTGCCCAACATTTCATACACTTCCTTTCTTTTTATGCACAAAAAGGCCGCCGTACCGCTTTTTGCCGTACAGCAGCCCTTTTTTCAGTTACAGAACCACGCCGTCCTTGAAGATGGAGATCTCGCGGAAGCCGTGCTTTTCTGCCTTGGTCTGCTCGCCGCTGGCCACGCGGATGACCAGATCCAGCAGATCCTTTGCAGCCTCGTCAATGGTCTTTTCACCGTCTGCGATGACACCGGTGTTGAAATCGATCCAGCCGCCCTTCTTCTCTGCCAGCGGGGTGTTGGTGGAGATCTTCAGGGTAGGAGCCGGAGCGGAGAACGGGGTACCGCGGCCGGTGGAGAACAGGATCAGGTGTGCGCCTGCTGCCGTCATGGCGGTGGCAGAAACCAGATCGTTGCCGGGGCCGTACAGCATATTCAAGCCCTTGGTCACCACGGGGTCGCCGTAGCCGATGACGTCCATGATGGGGGCAGTGCCGCCCTTCTGCACGCAGCCGCAGCTCTTATCCTCCAGCGTAGTGATGCCGCCGGCCTTGTTGCCCGGAGAGGGGTTATCGTACACCACCTCGTTGTGGCTGATGAAGTAATCCTTGAAGCCGTTGATCATGTGCTCGGCCTTGACGAATACCTCCTTGTTGATGCAGCGGTCCATCAGGAAGCCCTCTGCACCGAACATCTCGGGCACCTCGGTCAGCACGGTAGAGCCGCCGCGCTGACCCATCATGTCGGAGAAGCGGCCGATGGTGGGGTTGGCGGTGATGCCGGACAGACCGTCCGAGCCGCCGCACTTCATGCCCACCACCAGCTCAGACACGGGGATAGGCTCGCGCTTGAACTGCCCGGCGTAGGCAGCCAGTTCCTTCAGGATATCGCGGGCGGCGGCAAACTCGTCCTCCACGTCCTGACAGGTCAGGAACTTGACGCGGTCGTGGTCGTACTCGCCCAGCTCTTCCACGAACTGATCGTGCTGCAGGTTCTCGCAGCCCAGATGCAGCACCAGAACGGCAGCGGCATTGGGCTGGCGCACCAGCGCAGCCAGCAGCTTGCGGGTCTGTGCGTGGTCGTGGCCGGTCTGGCTGCAGCCGAAGGGATGGGTGAAGGTGTACAGACCCTCGATGGAACCGGTGACCAGATCCTGATTGTCGGCTACCATCTTCTTGGCGATATCGTTCACGCAGCCCACAGTGGGGATGATCCAGATCTCGTTGCGGATGGCGGCGCGGCCGTCCTTGCGGCGGAAGCCCATAAAGGTCTCCGGCTCGACCTTAGGCAGCGGAGCCAGATCCGGGGCGGGGTTATAGCTGTACTCCACCTCGCCGGACAGGTTGGTGTGCACGTTGTGGGTGTGCATCCAGGTGCCGGGGGCGGCGTCTGCGGTGGCGTGACCGATGGGGAAACCGTACTTGATGACGTTCTCGCCGTTCTTAATGGGCTTGACTGCCATCTTATGACCCTGCGGGATATCCTCCAGTGCGGTGACGGCAAGGCCGTCCACCTCCACCAGCGTGCCCTTGGCAATGGGGTGCAGGGCAACGACCACATTGTCGATGGGGCTGATATGAATTGCCTGCGGCATAGTTATTCTCCTTATCGTATCGCACAAAAGGGCTGCTGCCCAAAGCAGCAGCCCTTTGTTGTGCGGGTAGGTTGATTTTTCAGCTTACAGGCAGCTCTTGTAAGCAGCCTCGGCGCCCTGTGCGCGGATCATTTCCAGATCTGCCAGCACAGCGGCCTCCAGACCCTCGATCTTGGTCAGATCCTGATCCCACATCTGGGTGTTGGTCAGCACAGCGTGCACCAGCTGGGCAGCGGTGTCATCCTTGTGTGCATAGTAGAAGTCCAGAGCCCATGCATCGTCCTGGATCTTGTAGGTGTTGCCTGCGGGGCGCTTGCAGATCAGACCATCAGCGGTGCGCTCCTGAATGTCGTTGGAGTAGAAGGCGATGTAAGCAGCCAGAGACATGGTCAGGCACTTGGGCAGCTGCTTCTGCTCCTCGATGTAAGCCAGGAAGGAGGGCATATTGCGGGCCTTCCACTTGGAGGTGGAGTTCAGGGAGATGCTCATCAGCTCATGGTTGACGAAGGGGTTGTTGAAGCGGTCCTCAACAGCAGAGGCAAAGTCCTCCAGATCCTTCTTGTCCAGCGGCAGGGTGGGGATGATCTCCTCGTGCAGCATCTTGTTCATAAAGCCGCGCACGGTATCGTTGTGCATACAGTCGCGGACGATATCAAAGCCTGCCAGATAAGCGCCCAGCACAAAGCCGGTGTGTGCGCCGTTCAGGATGCGGACCTTGCGCTTCTTGTAGGGGGTAACGTCGGGCACGACCATAACGTTGACGCCGGCCTTCTTGAACGGCAGCTTGTCCTCCAGACCTGCGGGGCCCTCGATGACCCAGACGCCGAACACTTCGCCCACGTCCAGCACGGTATCGTGGTAGCCGTTGGCTTCTTCCAGAGCAGCCAGCTCCTGCGGGTCACGGATGCGGCCCGGAACGATGCGGTCCACCAGCGTGGAGCAGAAGGTGTTGGCGGTGTTCATCCAGTCGATGAAGGCGGGCTCCAGATCCCAATCCTTGGCGTAGTTGTTGCAGCACTTCTGCAGCTCCTTGCCGTTGTTGTCGATCAGCTCGCAGCTCAGGATGACCAGACCCTTATCGGCAGCGCCGTTGAAGGCCTTGTAGCGCTCGAACAGCACGCGGGTCAGCTTTGCGGGGAAGCTGTTGGGGGGAACCTGATCGAACTGGCTGTCGCCCTTGGTGTAGGCAATGCCGGCCTCGGTGGTGTTGGATACAACAGTCTCCAGATCCTCAGAGCGAGCCAGTGCCAGAACCTCGTCCCACTTGTTATCGATGTAGGGGCACACGCAGTCGGACACGCAGGAGATCACCCGCTTTGCGTCCACCTTCTGGCCCTTTTCGCTGCCGCGCAGGTACAGGGTGTACAGACCCTCCTGCTCGTTGATCCAGTCTGCCATCTGGGGGAAGTTGCCGATGGGCTGCACCAGCTTGACCTTGCCGTTGTAGCCGGCCTTCTCGTTTGCAACATCGTAGAAGTAGTCCACGAAAGCGCGCAGGAAGTTGCCCTCGCCGAACTGCATCACCTTAACGGGAGCATCCTTCAGGATGTAGCCGTTGTAGCCAGTGCCTTCCAGAACCTTGTAGTTCAAAGTTTCCATCTTATTGATCTCCTTTATAAACTTGCTTTGCATGGCAGGCTCTCGTTTCCCCTGCCATCTTCTGCTCCTATTTTATGCTGTTGTATACAAAGAAGTCAAGTGTTTTGTGCAATGTTTTTAGCCCAAAAATGGCTATTTAGCGCATTTCCAGCGGTTTATACAATTCCAAGGGTGAAATTTTGGCAGTTTTTCAGTTGTATACATCGGCATTTTCCGGTATACTAAGGATAAGGCAGCCTGCCTGTTTAAAGCAGGTGCAATTCCATGCCCGTTTTTGTCTAAATTTTAACAAAATTTATCAGAGAAAAGGAGTTAAAATCCCATGAAAGCATTTATGGATAAGGACTTCATGCTCCAGTCTGCTACCGCACAGCATCTGTATCACGACTATGCAGCTGCTATGCCCATCTGCGACTATCACTGCCACATCCCTCCCCGCGAGATCTACGAGAACCGCCGCTTCGAGAACATCGCTCAGGTGTGGCTGGGCGGCCGCAACCCGGACGGCAGCTACTTCGGCGACCATTATAAGTGGCGTGTGATGCGCTCCAACGGCGTGCCCGAGGAGTACATCACCGGCGATAAGCCCGACCGCGAGCGCTTCCAGAAGTTTGCCGAGGCTCTGCCCATGGCCATTGGCAACCCGATGTACCACTGGACCAATCTGGAGCTGCACGTTTTCTTTGGCTACGACGGCGTGCTGAACGGCGACACCGCTGAGGAAGTGTGGAACCTGTGCAACGACAAGCTGCAGCACGATCCCAAGCTGACCGTCCGCGGCCTGATCGAGCAGAGCAACGTGGCCTTCATCGGCACCACCGATGACCCCATCGATGATCTGTACTGGCACCAGAAGATCAAGGAGGATCCCACCATCAAGTTCACCGTGGCTCCTTCCTTCCGTCCTGATAAGGCCATCAACATCAATAAGCCCGGCTTTGCTGAGTACATGGGCAAGCTGGCTGCCGTTGTGGGCAAGGAAAAGCTGGCCTGCATCGACTGCGTGACCGATGCCCTGACCAAGCGCATCGAGTTCTTTGCCGAGATGGGCTGCCGCGCTTCCGACCACGGTCTGGACTACATCCCCTTCCGTGCTGCCGACAAGGACGAAGTGAACGCCATCTACCAGAAGGTGATGAAGGGCGAGAGCTGCACCGTGGAAGAGGCTGAAAAGTACCAGACCTACATCCTGATCCATCTGGGCAAGCAGTACCACCGTCTGGGCATTGCCATGCAGATCCATTACAACTGCCTGCGCGGCGTGAACCGCAAGATGAACAGCCTGCTGGGTCCCGACACCGGCTTTGACATGATCAACACCGCCACCTGCGGCGGCGAGATCGCACAGCTGCTCAGCGCCCTGAACGACACCGACGAGTGCCCCAAGACCATCATCTACAGCCTGAACCCCGCCGACGACGCACAGATCGGCACCATTCTGGGCTGCTTCCAGAACAGCGAGGTGCCGGGCAAGATCCAGCACGGCTCCGCATGGTGGTTCAACGACCACAAGATCGGCATGGAAGAGCAGATGACCCGTCTGGCAAGCCTTGGCCTGCTGGGCAACTTTGTGGGTATGCTGACCGACAGCCGCAGCTTCCTGAGCTACACCCGTCACGATTACTTCCGCCGCATCCTGTGCAACATCATCGGCCAGTGGGTCGAGGACGGCGAGTATCCCAACGACGAGAAGGCTCTGGAGAAGATCGTCAAGGGTATCTGCTTCGACAACGCAAAGCGTTACTTCAATCTGTAAGGCCTTTCCCCTTTTCCTGAATTAGATCCTTCCGCGCCGCCCGCAGACAGCTTTGTCTGCGGGCGGCGCTTTATTTTGCCCTTTTGCGCCCAAAGTGCACCGGATGTGTCGGTTTTTTTGCCTTTCAGCGGCTGTTTTCCGTCTTTTTCTACAACTTCTCCTTTATCCCTTGACTTCCTTGTACAAGGAGAGTATATTTTTGCATGGCATTCAGGCCAAATCGCTGTATTTTTTGATGGAGGAACCCCATGAACGGTTTAAAAGAAGCCTTCAGCCGCGAAAATCTGCTGAAGAATCTAAATTTCTTTGCCCTGCTGAACCTCGGCCTTGTGCTTACGGCAGTAGGCATCGTATATTTTAAAAATCCCAACCATTTCGCCTTCGGCGGCACCTCTGGTCTGTCCATCCTGCTGGCAGACCTGTTCCCCCGGATCAATGTGGGCGGCTTTATGTGGATCATCAACGTGGTGCTGGTGGTGCTGGGCTTTGTGTTTCTGGGCATCAAGTGCATGGGCTGGACGATCTACTCCTCCTTCGCACTCTCCTTTTTCGTGTCCTGCTGCGAGTGGCTGTACCCTTCCGGCGCGTCCCTGAGCGGCGATGCCATGCTGGATCTGGTGTTTGCGGTGTTCCTGCCCGCATTGGGCGCGGCCATCGTGTTTGATATCGGCGCTTCTACCGGCGGCACCGACATCGTAGCACTGATCCTTGCCAAGTACACCTCCATGGAGATCGGCAAGGCGCTGATGGTCAGCGATATCCTCATCGTACTGGCTGCCGCCGTGCGGTTCGGTATGGGCACGGGCCTATACTGTATCCTTGGCCTGATCGGCAAATCCTTCGTGGTGGACGGTGCCATTGAAAACATCCGTCTGCGCAAGGTGTGCACTATTATGACCGCGAACCCGCAGCCCATTCTGGATTTCATCATTCATAACATGAACCGCTCCGCCACGGTGGAAAAGGCCTACGGCGCCTACACCCACCACGAGCTCAGCGTGCTGGTGACCGTACTCACCCGCCGTCAGGCTTTGCAGCTGCGCAACTTCCTGCGGGAGAACGACCCCCACAGCTTTATCACCATCGTCAACTCCAGCGAGATCATCGGTAAGGGCTTCCGCTCCTTCAACTGAGGATTTTGTATTGACGAACTGCACAAAAAACGATATACTATACTTCGGCGGTGCAGTTGTGCCGCCGGATTCCGGGGTGTTGCGCAGTTGGTAGCGCGCCTGCTTTGGGAGCAGGAGGCCGCGAGTTCGAGTCTCGCCACTCCGACCAGACAAAAATAATCCGAACTTATTTCCAATAGGAGATGGGTTCGGATTATTTGTTTTCTTCGGAAAGCTCAATAGCGGTTTCCGACAGAAGACGAAATCCGAAATCATAGATTGACCGATACAAGCCAGACAGTGATTTCAGGAGGACACGATTATGAAGTACGATGCAAGAGCCTGTCATTTTAACATGGACACCGGCTGTGTGGAGCTGCTGCTCCGGGATGGGAGAAAAATTTCCATCAACTGCACCGGGGTCGAGGATGCACTGGATGTCACTATGGCACAGCGGACTGAATTGGACTACCTCATCTATAATGACCCGCTGGCGTATGCTGAGTTGATTCTGAACGGTGAGCCAGAGGAGTATCTGAAGAATGCGGCTGGTAGTCACGGACTAGAGGACTAAACGTAAAAACAGGGTGCGCCCACCCGGACGCACCCTGAAAAATCCACCTACGACAACGATATGTACAACAGGGCGTTCCCCGTCGGGAACGCTCTGTTTCTCTTTGCTGGGGGCATGATGAGCCTGCTCCGCCTGCCATGCAGCAAACTCCCGCTGGCCTTCCTCGCTGTTCCAGCAGGCAAGGATGGCCGGGTAGAATGCCCGTGCCAGACGGTCGATGACTTCATCGGGATAAGGGGAAGTGTTTGTGGACTTTTTCTTTTTGTTCAAACGCACGCTCCTTTGACTGTCCCACCGTGGCAAAGCCGGGCAAGAAAATCAAAGTTCCAATTTCATGTCAGGCGCAAGGGCGCGGATGCTTTCCGCCCTGCACTTGCGGCTGGTGGCTCGTTGATGGCTTACAAGTGCCTGTCGTTATGCGACTTTTTCATCGTTCAGCATTTCTTCAAACTGTGCCATATACGCCTTGTGCTGCTTCAGGATCTTCGTGGTCTCCACTTTCACATAGGCATCATCAGGCACCTTGGGGAGATACTTCATCAGGAAATCAACATCCTGCTGGATTCGCCGGACGGCAGCTTCCAGCGCAGAATAGTTGATTCCGTAGATGCGTTTCTGCGGAGCAGGGCGCTCCTCCGGGTGCAGAATTTCGTGCACGATCTGCTTGCGGTTCGGAAAATCTGCCCTGGCAAGACGGTGCATATCGGCATCACGGACTTTGAACTGCCCGGACAGAATTTTCTCCTGCATACCGGGTATCATCTGATCCATGATTTGAACGCCCCGCATGAACTTTTCCGAGCGGACAACATAGGATTCGCTAACGTTGTTCCGCTCTGCAATCTGCTTGCGGACGCTTGTATCTGTGGCAGTGGGAGGAATTGTGTCAATTTGACACAATTCCTCCGGGGCGGTTTTCTTGGAAGACGTCGTGTGCTGGTTGTTGCCGTTTCCACCGGGCTTTCGATGTTCCACACTGTACTGCTTTCCAATGAGGAACTTCTTCTGCTCCGGTGTAAGGTTGCGCCGCCCCAACTGGTTTTTGCAGATCCATGCGAGGACTTCTTCTCTGCTTTCAAACGGGAGCGGCATCGTGGAGAAGGAGATTTCGGGATGTTCCTGAACGATTTCATAACGGTTGTGACCATCAACAAGGGTGTTATTCCAAACAATCAAAGGAGAGAGCAGCTTGCCCTCTTTCAGGATATTTTCTTCAAGCTGCTTAAATTCATCATCGGTCAGAGGGGGAATCTGAGACTGGAACTCCGGGTCGATTTTCAGATTGATCATACGCACACTCCTTTATCTCTCCTGCTGCGCCGGTTCTTCCTCCCGGAAAAAGGACGCAACATTCTGCTTTGCGGTTTTCAGTTTGAGCAGTTCTTCCTTAGCTTCCTTGTACTGCTCGTAGAACTTTGCCTTTTCGGATGCCAGCTGCGCATACTCGGCTTCCAGTTTTTTCGGGCTGGGCAGCTTGGTGATGTTGTTTGCCTTAAAATAGGCTGCTGCTGCCCGGTATGCTGTCAGCTCTGCACGGTGCTGCTCCTCAAAGGCTGCGGGTCGTTTGGCAGTCTTTAACTGCTGTGCGACATTCTTGGTGCTGGTGTAGGCTGCGATGTGATAGCGCAGCTCATTGTTGGCTTTCATGCGACCTTCGAGGTCTTTCACCACCGCCAGCGAGTCGTGATACTTGGTTTCCAGTTCGGTGATGCGCTGGTTCAGGGCGTCCTCGTCGGTCAAGCCCTTTTCCTGCAGAAGCTTCACGGTCTGTGCCATAACTTTGAGATTGTGTTTCGTGAGCCAACGCTTATAGCCGATGCCCTTGCCCACGGTCATCTTCGACTGGATGTCGATCAGTTTCCCGATGGTATCCTGCTTGAACTGCGCCTTGGGTTCGCGTTCGGCGTTTGCCTGCAACGTGGCAAGCACTGCCGCCTTATCGAACTTGTCACCGAGATGTTTCGCTCGAATGAACTTTGTTCTGCCAGTGGGCAGATAGCTGAGCTGTCCACGACTTTCCTTGACGGCAATGCCGTACTGCTGCATGAGCTTGTCAGAAAAATCTTCAAAACTCGTTGTGCGGTACAACACCGAAGAAATCTGTTTCCGCAGGGTATCTTTCACGGTTTCGAACTTCTTCTGCTGGGGCGGCTGTCCAGCTGCGGTGAGGGCTGCGTTCTCACGGTCAAGTTTCAACTGACCACGCCTACGCGCCCAATACTCAGCTTCGCTCACGCGCTCTTTCGAGCCGTTGAGCAGGTCGATCTGGTACAGTCCGGCACCCTCGCACAGTTCCATGACCTCAACACGCAAGTGCCGCATGGTCTGGGCTGTGCTGGAGTGCTTCATACCCTCACGCCAGTCACGGGGCTTTTGCATATAGGGCTTACGTTCCACCTCTCGTGTGCGGATACTGCCGATCACAATGTGGACGTGGATGTTTCCCGAATGGTTATGCCCATCCGGGTGAGTGCAGACGATGGCGGGGTGACCGGAGAAGTTTTCTTCGCAGAATTTCAGGCCAAGTGCCTGTGCTTTTTCCATGGTCAAGCCGTTGTCGGCTGCATCTCGTGGGTCAAAGCTGATGATATACTGATGGCTCTTAATATCATCGCGTTGGGTGTTCTTGCCATACTTGCGGTTTGCCAGCAGACAGGCCGTTGCGAACGAGAAATCGCCGCACTCAAGGGTGTCGAGCAGGTACGAATCCCGCAGCTTCGGCTTGCCCTGTTCATCCAGAAGTTGCTTTCCGGTGAACGCATCATGCTGGTAAACGAGGTACGCTTCGATGGCGGTGTAGTCCGAGTTTTTAGAGGCGATATGCTTGAGCGTTGCCATACAGTTCACCCAGAACTTTCTCGGCGTTGAGCCGAAATGCGGTCAGGTCTGCAAGTTCGTCAAGGAGTTTCGCCCGGATCTGCTCGGTGTCTGCACCGCCGGAATTGAAGTGCCTTGCAAGCTGGTTGAGGTTGCCGCCCACCTTGCTGCACTGAGCAAGCAAAGTGGAAACAGTGGTCAGGGTTTCTTCGCCGCCGCCTGCAACGATGACCGTTTTCTCGATCTTGACGTTGTGGATGGCGCGGCGGATAAAAGTGGAGAGGGAGAGATTCAGGAGTTTGCAAGTGAGTTCCAGTGACGTTTTTTCCTCCGCTGTCACACGGAACTTGATGACGTGCGTTTTGTTGTTCGGCGTGTCGTGGTGCTGGGAATTGCTAGGGATTGATTGAACATTCGTTTTGGTCATTGTACCTCCTGTCTGTTCGATAACTCCTCGGTGAAGTTATGTAAAGCACGACACGCCGTTGCTGTTCGCACCGTCAGGTGCGAACCATGAGCAGGGTTTGGGGCAGGCACGCCCCAACAAGATCACTTCGGAAATGCAGACGCATTGAAGAAGTGAAGTCCCGGTGGAGCACAACATTTTCAAGAATTGAAAATTTGTGGCCACGGGACGGTTCTTGCCCTCTACCGCTGCGCTCAAAACGCATTTTCAACAAATGTTTCCGAATTGTTAAGGCGCAAAAATAAGTAGAGGTTGTGCTGCTCATGTATGTGGGTCACCGTTTGCTCCGAACGAAGTTCCTACCCCTGTTTGTGCAGCGGCGTTGACGAAAAGTCGGTATCACGTCCGGTCGGCTCATGAAATTTTCAAGGTGCGTTTCCCATAAAAGAAAAATACCGCCCACGCAGCGCAGCGATGATTTTGTCGGGTGAATCGGCGGCAAAATGAATCGGGTGTGTTGCGGGCGGTACGTTCTTTCTGGGCAATCGTCCACTGAAAGTGGTGGTTATCACGGTGAGAACCACCACTTTTGTCAGCAGGATTTGGAATAAAGGGTATCATGAAAGTGTAGGTGCGTCAATATTGTTTTGCGAAATTTATTGCGGTAAAGCGGTAGAAGTATCACTAATATCTTCCGAAACGGCCAGATTTTCCTGCTTCAGTACAATTTTGACCGTCGTGCCGGATTCATCACTGTCAAAATCAAACCCAAAGGCCTTGTAAAGCATAGACAGCCGCTCGTAGATGTTTTTCAAGCCAATGCCGTGTCCCTGCGGTTTGACTGTGAAGGTTCGTATCTTAGTTAGCTTCTCTGGTTTGACAGGCTTTCCAGTATTGTGAACAATCAATGTCAAGGTATCATCCTCTGCTTGCACGATCACATCGATTTTGCAAACTTCATCACTGTCCTCCACGCCATAATGGATTGCGTTTTCTACAAGCGGCTGCAAGGTAAAGTGCGGCAAGGACCATTGCTCCAGTTCACCGGATGCCGTCAGCGTAAACTCCGCACGGCTCTTATAGCGAAGTTGCTGAATGGCGATGTAACTGCCTGCCAGCTGTACATCTGCTGCCGCGGTAGAATTCTGGCGCGGGCTGAGGGCGGCACGGAGAATGTCGCCCAGACTGACGATCATCTTACAGGCATCTTCCCGGTTGCCTGCTTTGACCAGCCAGTTCAGCGTTCCGAGGGTGTTGTATAAGAAGTGCGGGTTGATCTGTGCCTGCAGCATCTTATACCGGGTTTCCTGCAGGAGAATCTGTTTTTCGTAATTCTCATGGATCAGTGTGTCGATCTTGCCCAGCATGGAATCAAATTCTTTTGTCAATGTGCCAATTTCATCTGCCGAGATGTCTTTCGGCAACAGGGCGCGGGCTGCTGCAAAGTTACCCTCCTGCTGGTCAACCGTCTGCACCGCTTCGCCCAGAGTATGGATTGGCTTTGTGACAAGGCGCGCCATATGCAGAAGCACCCATGCAAACAGAAGCAGAATCGCACATTCACCGAATATCAGGGCATTTCGAGCCGCATTGATTTGGCCATAGATTTCATGGTAGTCAAATACACTGCATAGCCGAAGTCCAGTAAGTGAACTGGTTTGCCAGCAGATGAATTTTTTCTTGCCGCTCAAGGTCTGGATCTTATAACCCTGTGCGCTGTCCGGCAGCACAACGGCATCCGCCGCCTTACCGCTGTGATAAACCAGCGTCTGACAATTGTACAGATACAGTTCAGATGGTTTGCTGGAAAGGCGGTGAATCTCATTGTCCAGCAATTTCTCGACATTCAGTGCTACCACAACGGTGCCCAGTTTTTTCAGGCTCATGTCCTGACTGCGCAAGATTCTCCGCCCACAGAGGATGTACGGATAGTCTGCACTGTCGGATGACACCAGTGTAAAGCCGCCGGGGGTCTGGTTCAGCGACATTTCAAGGGCGGTCAACCGGGCCGCACCGGGGTCGGGCATATCCTGCCCGATGGTCAGTGTATGTCCATACAGATCGGTATATTGCAGGCTGCTGATTTGCCCGTCCTGATAGATTTTTTCCAGCAGGAGCGGGCGGATGCCTGTGAGCAGATAATAGTAATTTGCTGTCTCCGGGTCTGCGTTTGAAAGGGCGTTCATCTGCTGCTGAATCGTGGAATCCACGGCGATGCTGCGGGTCAGGGTGTCAATGCCCTGAATATCATCGTCCACCTTCTGCACGAAAAAATCCAGTTCCTGCAGGGATTTCTCATAGAACTTTTCCTCAAAGACTGAAAGTCCCAAATGCAGTGCGCCGATCATCAGCGCACCGCTGAGCAGGGTCAGTACCGCAAAGATACCGACAAATTTCTGTGCCAGCGGTAAATCAAGAAACTGTTTTTTGGCTCGGTGGAACATGGCCTTTCCTCACATTTCGTTTACTGCCCCCAGTGCTGCTCCATAAGCCGCCAAAGGGTGTCATCATCCGGGTGATTGTCCGTGTTCAGGATCAGCATCACACGGCGGTCCGCTTCGCTGTCGTTAAACTCCCGCATCCATTCGTAAAAATGCGGGCCTTCGCCCATTGTACGTGCAAAGCTCATCAGGTAACCACAAAGCTGTGCCGACTGTTTAACATCAGTTTGACACTCGTTGGCGTAAAAGTCAATCCATTTTCCATGTTCCCGGTTCCGCATGGCAGCATTTGCGGCAGTGTAGGCATTTTTTGCCCGGCCTGCCTGATAGAAGCAATGCTTCCAGTCGCCCACGAAACCGGCCTCCAGTGCTGCGCATACGTCCTCGCCGCCCTCTGCCCAGAATGTGTAGAGCTGTGCCTGCATCAAAAGCGTATCCTGAAAAAGTGTCCGTGCGGCACCAGTCAGAGTGGCAGCAGTAGCTTCGCATTGGCGAAGATACTGCTCATAGTTTTGCATGGCTTCTCGGAATTTTTCACCGCACCATGCTGCCTGCCCGCTCAGAGCCGGACGGTCACATAGCCAGTTCAGGTCCTCGCTGGGCTGGGTGCGGTCACGGAGGAACTGGGTAATAAGCATCCTGGGCACATGGTTGTAAAATTGATCACCTGCATGGTCGTCCGGGTGTTCCCCGTACGATACGGCATGGTCCGCATATCCGGCAAGGCATTTTGCCACGGGCAGGGCATTGGCTTTGCCGTAGTAAGCCTGTGCATAAGCGATGCAGTGTCCCTCCGGGTCGGCGGTGCCGTTCTGCCAGAGCTGGGCGATATAATCCAGCAGATATGCATGGGGTTTGACGTTGGAGCAGTTGATGAGCCAATAATCGTCCACACCGTGACGGAGAGCATTGGTCAGCTCCTCGCAGACAAACTCCGTGCTGTTGGGCAGCATGGTAATGTGACTTGCCGCCTGCAAATCATAAAAGGATGCGTGATAATACAGACCATGCGCACCGGTATCGCCCTGCGGAGGCAGTGCTTTCACACGCGGATTGCTGTTACCCTGACGGCGGCTGACCATCTTGCCGAAACCATTGTCTGCCCAGATTTTGATCACCTCGTCCGGCAGATCAAGGCAGCCCTGCTGGTACAGTTCCATAGTCTCCCCATACAGATTGGTGCAGCAGACGGCATGCGGGTCGCTGTGCTTGACCAGATCATACTGTTCCCGGATGAGGGAGGAAATCAGTGCGCCCCGCTTTTCCGGGGTGTCGTACTGGGGGTCGTCCTCCCAGAAGGGTTTATCGCCCTGCCCCCGGAACCCGATGTTCCAGACGGTGGGTGTATTTTTTTGCCGGTCAATGGCCTGCTGCCAGAGCGCGCGGAACTTTTCCGGGTAGAGACCGAACTTTGGTTCCAGCTCCGGGTACGCCTGCACAAACATTTCGGCTCCCAGCGGCTCGGCATGGTGGTGGGTGATGATGAGGCCCATATCCGCTGCAAGATCATGGTAGCGGTGGCCGTTTTTGCCCGTGCCGGGAATCACCAGATTGCCGCCCAGCCGCAGCAGCGTCTCAAAGACCATCACAAAGGGCATCTCGCTGCGGCGTTCCACCTTCCAGTGGGAAATCAGAGTTTCATCGTTGACGAACCAGCCGCGGTACCGTACCCGTGCGGGCTTGCTTTCATATGTGAAATTCTGCGGCACAGTCACGCCATCGGTCTGGATAAATTTCTGATCGTTCCAGAACCAGAAGGGCTGCACACCCAGAAAACGGCGACTGATTTCAAACAGACCGTATACAAAGCCGAGGGCATCGGCGGCGGTCAGCATCAGTCTGTCCTCATGCACCTGCAGGCAGAAACACTCCGGCGGAAGGTCACTATCCTTTGCAAGAACGATATCGCCGCCGGGCATTCCGGTCTCTGTGAATACAGCTTTCTTATCTCTCTGCAAGGCAGAGATGGCATACTGTACGGGCTTTGGCGGCTCCGTAGCAACGATCTGACTATTCCGGTTGAGAATCATACACAAAAACCTCTCTTTTGAAAAAAGGCACTGTACGCGCCGCACAGTGCCTTGATGAATGAACTTAACCCTTGATGCCGTCAGTGGCGATACCTTCAACGATATATTTCTGGAACAGGATGAACACGATGATGACCGGCAGCAACGACAGCACCGACATAGCGAACAGACCGCCGTAGTTGTTGTAGCTATTGGGGTCGGTGTAGAGCTTCAGTGCCAGCGGGATGGTATAATTCTTCGGGCTGGAAACGAAGATCAGCGGCTGGAAGAAGTCCTGCCAGATCCAGTAGAAGGCGAAGATGGCTGCGGTCACGATGGCGGGCTTGACGATGGGAATCATAATTTTGAACAGGATGCCGGGCTTGGAACAGCCGTCCAGCATGGCAGCCTCGTCCAGATCACGGGGAATGCCGCGCATATACTGGGCGATGAGGAAGATGAAGAAGCCGTAGCCGAACACCCACGGCAGGGTCATAGAAACCAGCGTATCGGAAAGTCCCAGCTTTTTCAGGATGATGTACTGGGGCACTACCATGACCTGCGAAGGAATCATCATAGTCATGACGATGCAGCCGAACCAGAAGTTTGCACCCTTGAATTTCAGGCGGGAAACCGCATAGGCGGCGAGCAGGGAACAGAAGATAGTGCCTGCAACCGAGACCACAGTAACGATGACGCTGTTCAATGTAAACCGCCAGAACGGAATGCCCGCGATACCCTTCCAGCCGGAAAGGTAGTTTGTGAGAATATCCCACTTTTCCGGGATGAGCGACCATGCGTTGTGGAACATGGTGTCGTTGGACTTGAAAGAGCTCATCAGCAGCCACAGCAGCGGATACACCATGATAAAGCCCAGAACACAGGAAAAAATGTGGAAGAACACGGATTGTGCCTTTGTACTTTTCTGACCAACCATTTTTCTTTCTCCTTACCCTTCGTAATGAACCCAGCTGTTCTGGCTCTTGAACAGGATCAGGGTCATAACTCCGATGATGGCAACCAGAATCCATGCCAGTGCGCAGGAGTAACCCATGTGGAAGTTTGCAAATGCCGAGCGGTACAGGTACAGCACATAGGTCAGAGTGCTGTTCATGGGGCCGCCATCCGTGATAACGTAACTCTCGGTAAAGACGCGGAAACCGTTGATGATCTGCTGGATGAGGTTGAAGAAGATAGTCGGGGTCAGCATCGGCATGGTGATTTTCCAGAATTGCTGCATCTTGGAAGCACCATCCAGCGAAGCAGATTCATACAGGGAATTCGGAATCTGCTTCAGCCCGGAGAGGAACACCAGCATACAGGAACCGAACTGCCACACACCCATCAGGACGATGACGAACAGAGCAGTTTTGGGGTTGCCCAGCAGGGAGAATTTCTGTTCGATGCCAATGGCAGACAGCAGGCTCATAAGAACACCCTTGTTGCCGAAAATCTGCTTCCAGACCACGGAAACAGCGATAGAGCCGCCGACGATGGACGGGATGTAATACAGAACACGATAAAACGCCATGCCCATGTGCTTTTTGTTCAGCAACGTTGCCACGAACAGCGCAAAGGCCAGACGGAGCGGCACCATGATAAAGACATAGCTGAACGTAACGACCAACGCCTTGCGAAAGGTCTTATCGGTTGTAAAAATAGTGATATAGTTTTTCAGTCCGACCCAGTTGGGGGCGGACAGCAGGTTATAATCCGTAAAGGAATAGTAGATGGACATCGCAGCCGGGATCACATACATGAAGATGAATCCAAACAGCCACGGAGCCAGCAGCAGATAGCCGACTTTGGTATCATCGCCAAAATTGTGCTTTTTCAGCGCAACAGCTTTTGTGTTTGACACAGCGAGGCCTCCTTTTCACAAAAAGGCGGGAGGGGTCTGTGGAGTGACCCCTCCCGCATGGTTTCATTAGTTGTTGGTGGCGAGGATGTTGTTGGCCTCGTCATAGAACTGCTGTGCAGCCTCGGCGGGAGTGGCCTGACCGTAGAACACGCTGTAGGCAATGTTCTTGAACTGGGTGTTGATCTCGGAAATACCGGAGGGGTCCGGTGCCGGGGTATCGCCGCAGTAATCAGCGGCATCGGAAACGAAGTCGAACATTTCAACCTGCTTCTGGGTCAGCGCGCCGCTGCTGGTCAGATGATCACGGGAGTTGCTTGCGGAGGGAGTGCCGCGCTCGCCCAGCATGATGTCGTTGGCTTCGTCGCTGTTCAGGAACCAGCTGATGAAAGCGGCAGCAGCATCCTTGACCTTGGAAGTCTCGGACACGGAGAAGAACATGCCGGGCTTGTACCAAAGAGCTTTCTCTCCGGCCTTCTTCACCGGGGGAACCAGCAGCTCCAGCGTGTCGTTGCCGGCATTTGCACCGATGGTGCCAAAGTTGTTCCAGGACTGGTGGAATGCTGCATCGCCGGTGATGACCGGGCTTGCGTCATTGCCAAGGGTCGCAATCTGCTCGTACTCATCGGGGTTCGGTGCGGCACCGGCATCGATCAGTTCTTTCCAAAGCTGGAAGTAATCGGTCAGGATCTGCACATCATCAAAGCCCAGGCTCTTGTTGTCCTCTGCGAACAGGGAGACACCATGCTCACGCACCCAGTAGTTCAGCAGGTTGGTGTCGATGAACGCAGAGCCGCCGAAGCCGTACTTGCCGGTCTTTTCCTTGACGGTCTTGCAGATGGAAACAAAGTCGTCCCAGGTCCAGCCGTTCTGAGGAGCGGTGACACCGGCCTCTTCCAGCACAGAGGGGTTGTAGATGAAGGAGACAAGCGAGGTGGACAGCGGGATACCCACCATCTTGCCGCCAATGGTGCCTGCATCGATCAGGGCATCGTCCACGTTGGAAATATCCAGCGTGCCGTCCGAAGCATAAGAGGACAGGTCTGCCAGAGAGCCGTTCTTGGCGTAGGTGGAGATGTACATATAGTCCATCTGGACGATATCAGCCATGCCGCCGGTGGCTGTGTCGGTAGCCAGCTTCTCAAAGTAGCCATCCCAGCCGGAGGGGGTGGTCTCAAAATGCACATTGGGGTTCAGCTCGGTGTACTTGTCCAGCACTTTCTGGGTCAGGTCGTGACGGGTCTGGCCGCCCCACCATGTAAAGCGAATGGTCACATCGCCGTTTACGGCAGATGCGCTGCCGGATGCGGCAGAAGAAGCAGCGGTGGAGCTGGATGCGCCGCCGCAGGCGGCCAGTGCGGATGCCACACCGGCAGCACCGGCGACCTTCAGAAAGTTTCTGCGAGAGATCTTCATGAGAATTTCCTCCATTTTCCTTCGTGTTTTCTGTTACGGGGGAGCCGTCGCTCCCTGTATGGTACGCACCCTTTTGTTGCTTTTATTGTATCGCTTTTTTTCAAAAACAAAATGGAAAATGTCGGTCTTTCTCTTGGAAAAAACCGACATTCAAAAGCAGCCTGTTCAATGATGGTTCCGGTATTCCGTCGGTGTCACGCCGCAGATCTTACGGAATACTTTGGAAAAATACTGTCCGTCCAGCGGGTAGCCCACCAGTTCCGCCAGACGGCTGATCTTCATATCCGGCTGAAATTCCAGCAGCCGCCGGGCCTGTGTGATGCGGCAGTGTTCCAGATACGCCGAGAACCGGTTGCCGGTCATCTGGGAGAAGATGCGCCGCAGGTGATCTTCGCTCATGAAAAGCCGCTGCTGTGCAATGGTCTGCAAGCTGAACTCCGGCTCCGGGAGGTTTTCGTAGATGGCAAGAAAGATCTCCCGGCTCCGAGCATCGGGCTGGGGGTGGTTCCATGCGGCGGTCAGAGCATCTGCCCATGCCGGGAGCGAATCCTCCGGGGCAGCCTTGTCCTCGAACAGCAGCTTCCACGCCAGCTCGCAGAGCTTTTGCCGCTGCTGCGGGCGATAGTCCTTTGCCTCCATTTTGGCAAAGGAAAACGCAAGCTCCTGCAAAAGCTCCTCATAGCTGCCGGTCTGCCGCAGTGCTTCCAGATCAAAGATCTCGTTCACCGTTTCCGGCAATGCCGCATTCCGGGAAGGGCGCAGAAGGGCGGGCTCGTTTTCATCCATGTTCAGCTGCAAAAGCTCCTGCGCCTGCCGGAACAGCACGGAAAGCTCTGCAAGCGTTCCTGTCCGGCTGGCAGAAGAAAGCATTGGAAGCGTTTCAAACCGCTTGAATTCTTTTTTGAGCACCTGAACCGCTGTTTCCACACTGGATTCCGCCATAGCATCTGCCAGAACCAGAACATCCCGGTCCACACCGGTGGTCATGAGCAGGGTGCCGTCCGGCAAAAGGTCGCCCAGCATATTGCCCACGACATACCGTTCCAGCGAGTCGAATCCGCATTTGAGGCGGAAATCCAACAGCAGGACCATGCGCTGTTCGCCGCCCAGTTCGTCCACAAGCTGCCGTGCGCCGGAAGATGCCTGCGCCTTTCCCAACAGTAGATCCCGGAACAGCTGCTCCCGTGCATAGGGCTTCAGCAGCCGGGCTTCGGTCTCCAGCTTTTCGGAGCGTGCATTCTTTTTGCGGGCTTCTTCCAGTTCCGCAAACGCCTTGTTCAGCACCGGGATCATTTTGGATTCATCGCAGGGCTTGAGGATGTAATGCCGCACCCCCAGCTCCATGGCCTGACTGGTAAATTCGTAGTCACCATAGCCGGAAAGCACCACAAAGGTCATATCCGGGTACTGCTCCTTTGCCTGCCGGATCATCTCAATGCCGTTCATCACCGGCATCTTGATGTCCACGATGGCGAGGTCAGGCCGGAATTTTGCGATTTTTTCCAACCCCTCGGCACCGTTCCGAGCGGTGGAAACGACCTTTATCTCATAGGAATCCCACGGTATGAACTGTGCCATTCCTTCACGCTCGATCTCCTCATCGTCCACGATCAACAGTGTATACAAGTTGCTCTCTCCTTCACCATTTTCTCCTGCCTATAAAATAATATACTTTATTATAATTTGCAAGATTTGCCCGCAGAATGTCGCTCCGGTTCAAGAAGAATGCCGGATTTGTACAGGCAGAACCGGGCAGAATGTGATATTCTGAAGCCACAGGAAATCCGCATCGTGCAACCTGCATCCATTGATTGCCACCGGCATCTGCCGCCGATGGAGGTGGGAGCGGTATTCCTCCCAAGACTTTTTGCTTGGTTTTCTCCTTCTTCATCATTTTCACAGCATAGAAGCAGCCGTTCGTGAATGTCGGCTGCTTTTGTGCTATACTGAGTTAAAAAACACGCAGGAGGCGTTTTGTTATGGCATTATGGATCAACGATGGGCTGCATGAAGCGGCAGCAGATATCCATTCTTTTCTGCTGGTGGGGCAGTCTAACATGGCCGGGCGCGGCGACCTGACAAAGGAAAACGCCATCACTGCACCGGACTGCTTTATGCTGCGGATGGGCCGCTGGCAGGAGATGAGCGAACCAATCAATGTGGACCGGGCCGTGGTGGAAGGGGCAGTTCCCCGCAGCGGGGCAAACCTTGCAGCCAGCTTTGCGGCGCAGCTGCAAAAAGAGACCGGAGCAAAAATCGGCCTGATTCCATGTGCAGACGGCGGCACCCGCATTTCCCAGTGGCAGCCGGGCGAGGTGCTGTTTGACCATGCCGTGTTTCAGGCAAGGCTGGCACAGCGTACTTCTGCGCTTACGGCGATTTTATGGCATCAGGGTGAGAGCGACTGCCTTGCACCGGAACAGCTGGAAGCCTACCCCGAACAGTTTCAGCGCACGATGCAGGCGTTCCGGAAAGAACTCGGCGATCTGCCCATCGTGGTGGGCGAACTGGGCTGGCCGGAAAACGGCTTTCACGGAACACCCGCAGAACTGCTGCACGAATTCAACCGTCGTCTGCCGGAGTGGGCAGCGCAGCTGCCCCGGTGTGCCGTAGTCTCGGCAAAAGGCCTGACAGCACGCCCGGATGGACTGCACTTTACCACCGAAGCCCTGCGCACATTGGGGCTGCGGTATCTGGAAGCTTATCAGAGTCTGTTATAAGGAGAGCTTTTATGCCGAACCATTTCTTTTCACAGAACGGCCTGACCGCCTGCTGCACCGATACAAGCATTACCTTGTTCTGGGATAAGCCCGCCGCTGCCGGTGCGGTCGAAACCTATACCGTCCTGCTGGACGATGCCGCTGCTGCTCATACCCAAAAGACCCACTGTACATTGGAGAATCTGCGTCCGGAAACGACCTATTCGCTGTTCGTTCAGTGGCGGAGCGGCAGCATTGGGGAATTGACTATCCGGACAACACCGACCAAACGCTGTTTGGATGTGACTGCATCTCCTTATTCTGCTGTGGGCGATGGAAAGGCCATGAATACTGCCGCCCTGCAAAAAGCCATCGACGACTGCGGCGAGCGTGAACAAATCTATTTTCCGGCAGGTGTTTACTGCACAGGCACATTGCGTCTGCACAGCAATATGGAACTTTACCTTGAAGAAGGAGCTGTGCTGCAAGGCACAGCAGACCCAGAGGATTATCTGCCGCGCATTTCCAGCCGCTTTGAGGGCACTGAGATGGAGTGCTACAGCAGCCTGTTGAACCTCGGTACGCTTGACCATACTGCCGGGCCAAACTGTGAAAACGTAATTCTGCGCGGCAAGGGAACGATTGCATCCGGCGGAAAACTGCTGGCAGAGCGCATCATTGCAAGCGAGCGGGAAAGGCTGAAGGACTACCTTGCCCAAAATGCCACTCTTGTTTCTACCTGCGAAAATGCCGATACGATTCCGGGGCGCGTCCGGCCGAGACTTGTCAACATGAGCAACTGCCGGAACATCTGGATGGAAGGGCTGACATTTGCAAACGGCGCAAGCTGGAATCTGCATATGGTCTACTCCGACCAAATCGTGACCGACCACTGTACCATCCGGTCGGATGGTGTCTGGAACGGGGACGGCTGGGACCCGGATTCTTCCACAAACTGTACGATCTTCGCCTGCGAGTTTTTTACCGGAGACGATGCCGTTGCCATCAAGTCCGGCAAGAACCCGGAGGGGAATATCATCGACCGCCCGACGAAACACATCCGCGTGTTCGACTGCCACAGCGGTTTCGGACACGGTATCTGCATCGGAAGCGAGATGAGCGGCGGTGTGGAGGATGTGAAGATCTGGGACTGTGATATGGCAGTATCCACCTCCGGGCTGGAGATCAAGGTTACGAAAAAGCGGGGCGGCTATGTCCGGAATGTGGAAGTACGGGACTGCACCCTCTCTCATGTCATGGTGCATTCGGTCGGGTACAACGATGACGGCATCGGTGCACCTGTGCCGCCTGTGCTGGAAGATTTCCGCTATAATCGGGTGACGCTGCTTGGACGATACATTGACCACGACCATGTATGGCACACCTGTCCTGCCATCGAGCTGAAGGGCTTTGATGTGCCGGGCTATGAGGTGAAGAACATTTGCTTCAAGGATGTGGTGTTAGAGGACAACGGCGGCCCGGAGCAAAACATCCGGATGCAGTACTGCCGGAATGTCAGTTTTGAAAATATTACCGTCCGGTCAGGGGTGCAGCCGGAATGATGCCGTTTTTCTCCAAAAAAGCAGCCTCTTTTCTACAACCCGTTTTCTCTCTGACTGTGGTACAATAAAACTGTAAAACGAACCGCAATGGAGGAAGCAGAATGATGTTTGAACAGAACTTTATGCCGGAAGGTGCAGAAATCAACCCGGATACGCCCCGCAAAAAAGGGCTGGCGCGGTTGTTTGAAATTCTGAGCCGGGATCTGGACGGCATTTTCCTGTCCGGGGCACTGGCGATGTTAGTCTGCGTCCCGGCAGCAATTCTGGCAGGCATTGCCCTCTGGCTGGGCAGCCTGCCGCTGTGCCTGCTGGCGGCGGTCGCCGCCGGGTGGCTGGTGGGTCCGGCTCTGACCGGACTGTACGATACCATCCTGCGTGCCTTGCGGGATGAGCCGGGATTCTGGTGGCACACCTACAAGCGGGCATGGAAGCAGAACTTCCGAAGCAGTCTTGTTCCCGGCATCGTGTTTACCGTGTTGTGGGCACTGCTTGCATGGTCGGCATTCGTGCTGCCGCAGATGACAGAAATCTCCCTGAGCTTTGCGCTGATTCTGCTGCTGGATGCCGTTCTTCTCTTGACGCTGGGCAACTACTTCTGGATGCAGAACGCACTGTTTTATGGCTCGATTTTTCAAAAGTCGTCCAATTGCATCCGGATGTTCTTCGGCTTCCTACCGCAGACTGCCCTCTCTGCAATCGTGCAGGTTGGATACTGGCTGCTGATAGCATTCTTGATTCCACGATGTGCGTTTATGTTTCTGCTCACTGGATTATGGGTCCCCAGTCTGTTAGCAGCATTCTCTGTGTATTCCACAATGGAAAAGAATCTGCATCTGGAAGAACGGATTCAGGATATCAAAAATTATTGAATATTTTCCCGCAGCGTAACTCAAGGTTCGTCTGTGTCATTTTCTCCCTTGGAGGTAACATATCATGCCATTGAATCATCCTATGATCCCGGCACTGTTGGCTGACCCGGAGATCTTCCAGCAGAATCGCCTGCCGCCCCATGCGTATTTTTCCGACCAGACCAGCCCGGCCATGCCGTTGACGGTCAGTTTGAATGGTGAGTGGGCGTTCCGCTACGCAGAGAATCTGACAGCACCTTTTTCAAACTGGGATACCCTGACCGTGCCGGGGATTATCCAGATGCAGAGCCTGCAAAAGCCGGGCCGGCCCTACGGCACGCCCCATTATGTCAACACCCAGTACCCCTGGGACGGCCACGAAAAACTGCACCCCGGGCAGATCCCGCAGGAGTATAACCCCATCGGGGAATACAAGCGCAGCTTCACCCTGCCGGAAGAGTGGGCAAACTGCTATCTGCGCCTGAACGGGGCTGACAGTGCCGCCGCTGTCTGGTGCAACGGGGTCTATATCGGCTATACCGAGGATACCTTTACCCCGGCAGAATTTGATATGACGGAAGCCGTCCAGCCCGGCGAAAATGAGGTGACGATTCAGGTTTACCGTTTCTGCTCCGGCAGCTGGCTGGAAGATCAGGATTTCTGGCGGATGAGCGGTCTGTTCCGCTCGGTGGAGTTGTTCACAAAACCTGAGATTCATCTGGAAGATGTGTTCGTCAGGCAGAACTTTGCGCCGGACTTTTCCAGCGTGAAAGTGACGTTCGACTGCAAGGTCAGCGGCGCGGGCCGGGTGTCGGTGGTGTTCAACGGGCAACAGCAGTCCGCTGAGGTGGGCGAGCCGGTCGAATACGGCAGCGGCGTGGTCTTTGGCAAGGGCGAAGCCGACTCCACTCGTG
>OATG01000512.1_pt1 | contig 41568 bp, 39 predicted proteins | sample 1516581 | NCBI WGS metagenome assembly OATG01 (sample SAMEA2579930, study PRJEB22360) | human gut metagenome | biome: human gut; feature: human-associated habitat; material: faeces | place: Denmark | collected 2008/2010
ACGACGACCTGCGGCGACGTGTTTCTTCCAAAACAGGGCTGCCGTAGCCAATACTCCGAGTAAAATACGTTTCATAAATTTAAAAGATTTCTTCGTTGATTGTTGATGATTCGGGTTTGTTTTTCCGTCCGTGGCGCCACGGAACCCGTTTCCGGGCCCGGGCGTACGCGACGGGAAATAGAGGGTTTGCGCAGTCTGACTTGCGAAAGCAGGATGACCGACAGGGGTCAGATCAGATCCGTAATCAGAAATACGACCAGAAAAACGATCAGTACGATCAGCCACCGTTTGGTCGGTTTATCCAACTTTTTCATAAGTTCCGCACACGCTATTTGTTCTGTGCGGCGTCCAACGCCACATTCAGTTTCAGAACATTGACCTTATAGGTGCCGAAGAGTCCGAGCCACGGTTTGTGGATATTCTCCTCGACGATCTTCTTCACCTCGGCTTCGGACATGCCGCGGGCCCCGGCGACGCGGCGGATCTGAACCTCGGCGCCGCGGATCGAGATGTCGGGATCGAGGCCCGAACCGCTCGCGGTCACCATCTCGGCGGGAACCTCCTCGCGCGAGAGGTAGGGGTGGGCGGCGAGGAACGCATCGATGCGCTCCTCCACCTGGGCCAGATATTCGGGATTGTTCGTGCCCTTGTTGCTGCCGCCCGAACCTCCGCCGTTGTAATCCACGTTCGACGGACGTCCCCAGAAATAGACGCTGTCCGTAAAGACCTGGCCTACGTTGGCAGCGCCGACCACCTTGCCGTTATAGGTCACCACGGGAGCCTCTCCGTCGTTGGGCGATGCCACCCATGCCACGAGGCGCAGTACCAATACATAACCGACGAACAGCACGACGCACATCGCCAGCGTTATCTTGATTGAAATCCAAAGATTTTTCATGATTCAAGCAATAAATTAAAAGAACACACTTACTAACATGTCGATCAGTTTGATGCCGATGAACGGAACGATGATGCCGCCCAGACCGTAGATGAAGAGGTTGCGGCGCAACAGGGCCGAGGCTCCGATCGGTTTGTAAGCGACGCCGCGCAGGGCCAGCGGAATCAGCAGCGGGATGATGATCGCGTTGAAGATCACCGCCGAGAGAATGGCGCTTTCGGGCGAATGCAGGTGCATGATATTCAGCGTTTGCAGAGCCGGAATCGAGGTGATGAACAGAGCCGGAACAATGGCGAAGTATTTGGCTACGTCGTTGGCGATGGAGAAGGTCGTCAGCGTGCCGCGCGTCATCAGGAGCTGCTTGCCGATCTCGACGATCTCGATCAACTTCGTGGGGTCGTTGTCCAGGTCGACCATGTTGCCCGCCTCCTTGGCGGCCTGCGTACCGCTGTTCATCGCAACGCCCACGTCGGCCTGAGCCAGCGCCGGAGCGTCGTTCGTACCGTCGCCCATCATGGCCACCAGTTTGCCGGCGCGCTGTTCGCGCTTGATGTACTCCATCTTGTCCTCGGGCTTGGCCTCGGCGATGAAGTCGTCCACGCCTGCCTGCTCGGCGATGTATTTCGCCGTCAGCGGATTGTCGCCCGTCACCATCACGGTCTTCACGCCCATCTTGCGCAGACGCTCGAAACGTTCGCGGATACCCGTCTTGATGATGTCCTGCAATTCGATCACACCTTTGATCTGTTCGTTTTCCGAGACCACGAGCGGCGTACCGCCGTTCTCCGAGATCGTGCGCACGATCTTCTCCACCTCCGGCGAGAAGCCGTTGCCCGCTTTCCGGACGATCGCACGGATTGCCTCCGAAGCGCCCTTGCGGATGCGGGTACCGTCGGGCATGTCTACGCCCGAACACTTGGTCTCGGCCGTGAACTTCACCATGTGTACGCCCACCAAATCGGTCTGGCTGAACCGGAAGCCCTGTTCGCGTCCCAGTTCGACGATGGATTTGCCTTCGGGGGTCTCATCGGCCGCGGAGGAGAGGACGCAGAGCCGGAGAAAATCCTTGGGGCTCACTCCATTGACAGGATAGAACTTGGTGGCTTTGCGATTGCCGATGGTGATCGTACCGGTCTTGTCCAGCAGCAGCGTATCGATGTCGCCGGCGGTCTCGACGGCCTTGCCCGACTTGGTGATGACGTTGGCTTGCAGGGCGCGGTCCATACCGGCGATGCCGATAGCCGACAGCAGACCGCCGATCGTGGTCGGGATCAGGCAGACGAACAGCGAAATAAACGCTGCGACGGTGATGTTGGCGCCCACGTAATCGGCGAACGGTTTGAGCGTGGCGCAAACGATCACGAAGACGATCGTGAAGCCTGCGAGCAGGATGGTCAGCGCAATCTCGTTCGGGGTTTTCTGGCGCGAGGAACCTTCCACGAGGGCGATCATCTTGTCAAGGAAACTCTCGCCCGGCTGTACGGTCACTTTTACCAGAATACGGTCGGAAAGAACCTTCGTACCGCCCGTGACCGAACTCTTGTCGCCGCCCGCCTCGCGGATCACCGGGGCCGATTCGCCCGTGATGGCGCTCTCGTCGATCGACGCCAGACCTTCGATAATCTCGCCGTCGGCGGGAATGGTATCTCCGGCGACGCATTCGAACACGTCGCCCTTGCGCAGTGCCGAGCTGCTGACGATATGCGACTGTCCGTCCTTCTCGATACGTTTGGCAGGGGTCTCCTCACGGGTTTTGCGCAGCGAATCGGCCTGTGCCTTGCCGCGTGCTTCGGCGATGGCCTCGGCGAAATTGGCGAAGAGCACCGTGGCCAGCAGGACCAGGAAGATCACGATATTGTAGCCCAGCGAACCCTGCGACGTGTTTCCTGTCACGGCGATCCAGACAATCAGCAGCAGCATGACGAACGTTACGACCTCGACGGTGAACATGATCGGATTCTTGATCATCACACGCGGATCGAGCTTGCGGAACGACTCAACGAAGCTTGCGTTTACAAGCTGTTTGTTGAACAACGAATTATTTACTCGATTTTTCATTTTTCAAATCCGGATTAGAAACTTAAATAATCGGCGATGGGACCCAGAGCCTGTGCCGGGAAGAACGAGAGGGCGGCCACGATGATGATGACGGCGAAGGTCATCAGCGAGAAGGTGAACGTGTCAGTCTTCAACGTACCGGCGCTCTCGGGGACGTATTTCTTCGAGGCGAGCAGTCCGGCGATGGCCACCTGTCCCACGATCGGGAAATAACGGCCCATGATCAGGGCGATACCGGTCATGATATTCCAGAACGGCGTGTTGTCGCTGAGTCCCTCGAAGCCCGAACCGTTGTTTGCCGCAGCCGAGGTGTACTCGTAGAGCATTTCGCTCAGGCCGTGGAACGAAGGGTTGTTCAGCCATCCGATTTCGGGGTTCGCGGCAGCCACGGCGGCGGAAATACCCGTACCGACGAGGATCAGGAAGGGGTGCATCAGTACGACCATCGTGGCGATCTTCATTTCGCGCGCTTCGACCTTATGTCCGAGGAATTCGGGCGTGCGGCCCACCATCAGTCCGCTGATGAAGACGGCGATGATGAGGAAGGCAAAGTAGTTCATCCAGCCCACGCCGACACCGCCGAACCAGCAGTTGATCTGCATGTTGAGCATCTGCATCATACCGCTCAGCGGGGTCTGCGAATCGTGCATCGAGTTCACCGAGCCGTTCGAGGTGACGGTCGTCACCATGCCCCACATGGCCGAAGCGGCCGAACCGATGCGGATCTCCTTGCCCTCCATCGAGCCGAGGTCCTGCGCGATGCCCATTTCGTCGATATTGGGGTTGCCGCCCATCTCCTGCGGAACGGAGACGAAGATACCGGCCGTGAAGGCGAAGAGCATCACGCCGAAGATCCAGGCGGCCAGCTTGCGGCGACGGACGTAGAAGCCGAAAGCCCAGGCCATCGCCATCGGGATGATCAGAATCGACCAGCACTCCAACATATTCGTGAAGGCGTTGGGATTTTCGAGCGGGTGCGAAGAGTTGACGCCGAAATAACCGCCGCCGTTGGTACCCAGCTGTTTGATCGGCACGATAGCGGCCGTGGGGCCCTGCGAGATGACCTGCTCCTGGCCTTCGAGCGTCGTGATGGTCTGTTTACCGTCGAACGACATCGGGGTGCCGTTGATCACCAGCAGGATACCGACCAGAAGCGACAGGGGCATCAGGATACGGGTCGTGCTCTTGACCAGATAGACCCAGAAGTTGCCGATGGCCTTCGTGGTCTTCGCTGCCAGCGCCTTCATGATGCCGGCCATGGCGGCCATGCCGCACGCTGCGGTGATGAACTGGAAGAGCATGATGACGAACAACTGCGTAAAATAGGTGAGACCCGTCTCGCCGCTGTAATGCTGCAAGTTGCAGTTGACCATGAACGAGATGCAGGTGTTGAACGCCAAGTCGGGGGTCTGGTTGGCGTTGCCGTCGGGGTTGAGCGGCAGCCAGCTCTGGCAGCAGAGCAGCACCATACCCCAGAAGAACCAGAAGAGGTTGACCATCAGCAGTGCTTTGAGGAACTTCTTCCAGTCCATATCCTCGTCGGGATCGATGCTGCATACCTTGTAAATGCCCCTTTCGAGCGGAGCCATGAAGTCGAGCCACGTGCGCTCGCCTCGGTAGACTTTGGCAATGTAGCGGCCCAGCGGATAACAGAGCACCACCAGAGCCACCCATTGCAGAATTACGCCTAAAATTTCCGTATTCATTTATTTATCGTTTTACGGGTCAGACAATCAGAATTTTTCGGGTTTAACGAGCACATACATCAAGTAGATGAATCCGATGATACTCAGAATAAGCAATCCTGTAAACATTTTCCATTAAATTTTTTCGAACCAATCCACACATTTGAAATAAAACCAATAGCACAACGCCCCTAAGGCGCAGAGCAGGATGAAAAGTACGATTGCATTCATCGCTTCAGCTTTTTTGAGTTAGACAACTTTTTCACGAAACCGCACATCATGCGATCGAACAGGCATCCGATGCCGCAAAAAAACAGAATCATTAGTATCACCTGCATTTCGCATCCTCCGTTTGGTTCGTGCCGACTTCTATACGAAGGCGGTGCCAAAAAAACGCCTTTTTATTCAATCCGCTTTGGAATAGGCGTTTACGTTCTTTCGCGATGCGCCGAAAAAGAAGGGCGTCCTATCAAAATGATAAGACGCCCTTCTCGGAATGAAACGGTGCGTGTCTACTTGACGCCGTAACTTTCCAACTTGCGGTAGAGTGTCGCGATGCCGATGCCCAGCAGGCGGGCGGCTTCGGTTTTGTTGCCCTTGGCGTATTCGAGGACTTTCAGAATATGATGCCGTTCGAGTGCGTCGAGTGCCAGCGAATCGGGAGGTGCGCCGGCGCCGGCGCGGAATTCGGGCGACAGCGTATCGGCGGAGAGCCGTTCGCCGGCCGCCGGAAACAGGCTCCGTTCGACGACGTTGCGCAATTCGCGCACATTGCCGTGCCATGTATGGCGTTCCAGCGCGGCGATGTATGCGTCGTCGATGGTTTCGATGCGTTTTCCCATCTTGGCGGCGAACTGCCCGACGAAGTAGCGGGCGTATTCCGCGACGTCTTCGCGCCGCTGGCTCAGGGCGGGCAGCTGGATGCGGAAGACCGAGAGCCGGAAATAGAGGTCTTCGCGGAAGTTTCCGGCGGCGATCTCCTTTTCGAGGTCGCGGTTCGTGGCGGCGATGATCCGCAGGTCGACTTTCGTCGGGCGGGTCTCGCCGATCTTGATGAATTCGCCGCTTTCGAGCACGCGCAGCAGCTTGGCCTGCAATTCGACGGGCATTTCTCCGATTTCGTCGAGAAACAGCGTTCCCTTGTCGGCCTCTTCGAACAGCCCCTTTTTGTCCTTCGTCGCACCCGTGAAACTGCCGGCGCGGTGGCCGAAGAGTTCGCTTTCGAGCAGCTCTTTGGAGAAGGCCGAGCAGTTGACCGCCACGAATGCCTCTCTGGCGCGCGGCCCGGCTTGGTGGATCGCCTGCGCGAAGACCTCCTTGCCCGTTCCGGTCTCGCCGGTGAGCAGTACCGACGTGTCCGTCGCAGCGACTTTGCGCGCGAGGTTTACGGCCTGTCGGAGCGCCTCCGACGAACCGATGATGCGGTCGAACGAATGTTCGTCGGAGAGTTTCGCCTCGAAACGCGCCAGTCGGCGCTGCATCCGTGCCTTCTCCGTCGCACGGCTCAGCAGCGGCAGGATCTTGTTGTTGTCGTCGCCTTTGGTGATGTAGTCGAATGCGCCGTTCTTGATCGCCTGCACGCCGTCGGGTATGTTGCCGTAGGCGGTGAGCAGGATGACTTCGGCGGCGGGTGCGATCTCCTTGATCCTGCCGACCAGTTCCACGCCGTTGCCGTCGGGGAGTTTGACGTCGCACAGCACGACGTCGGGTTCGTATTGGCTGAGCAGCCGGAGGCCCGTGGTACAGTCCGGAGCCTGCTCCACGTCGTATCCTTCCAGTCCGATGATGCGCGCCAGCAGCGCACGCAGTTGGGGTTCGTCGTCGATAATCAGAATTTTCGCCATTGCGGTTCGCGTTCTTTGCGGCAAAGGTACGACAAAATTCGAAATTGTCGACATGCTCCTGCGGCGGCCGTCGCGGAATCCTGCCGTCCGGTTGTGGGGTGTGTTTCCGGTCGGAATTGCGATGCGTTCCTGCCGGTCAGGCCGCCCCGTCGCATATCCGTCCGCCCGATCCGGACGGCGTAACGGAGGGCAAGAGTGAAATTATTCCGGAAAAAAATTTAACAAAATTGTTGAATGTTTCGAAACTCTTCGTATATTTGCACTGACAAAATTGTTAAATCAAAATGTTAAACAAAGGTAGAATGGGAGAGAAACCGATGCGGAACAAGGAGCAGGCGATTCTCGAAGCGGCCGAACGCGAATTCATCGCCAAGGGATTCGCGGGGGCGCGGACGACCTCGATCGCCGAAGCGGCCGGCGTGACGCACGCCATGCTGCACTACTATTTCCGGACGAAGGAACAACTGTTCGAGCGTATCCTCGACGAGAAGATGCGGTTGATGGGCGAATCGGTGCTGGCAGCCTTCGGGCAGCCGGGATTGCCGCTGGCGGAGCGGCTGCGCGACGGAATCGAGCGGCATTTCGATTTCATCATGGCCAATCCCGACATGCCGCGCTTCATCGTCAACGAAGTCTTTTCGCGGCCGGAACGTTACGAAACGATGCAGGCGCGCATCCGTGAGATCGCAGGCGTCTTGATGTGCGATATCCAGCGGGAGCTCGACGCCTCGGCCGACCGCGGCGAAACGGAAAGGATCGACGTGCGGATGCTGTTGCTCGACATCATCTCGCTCAACGTCTTTCCGTTCATCGCCTATCCTGTCATCGAACCGATTCTGGGGGACCTCACGGCCGACCGCGAACGTTTTTTCGCACGGCGCAGGGCGGAAAACACGGAGGTGATCCTGCGGCGGCTTAAAAAATGCGACTCATGAAACGGATCGTTTTACTGTGCGGGTGTCTGCTGGTCTGGGGTTCGGCCGGCGCCCAACTGACGCTCGACTCGTGCCGTCTGCTGGCGCGGAACCATTACCCCGAAATCCGGCGCTACGACCTGGTGCGGCAGACGGAGGAGTACACGCTTTCGAATGCACGGCGGGAGTGGCTGCCGCAGCTGTCGCTTTCGGCGCAGGCCACGTGGCAGACCGCCGTGCCCGCGTTCCCCGATGCGCTGACCGGTATGCTTACCCAGTACGGCGTAGGGATGCCGGGGATGAATAAGGACCAATATAAAGTGCAGTTGGAAGTGACCCAGACGATTTGGGACGGCGGAAAGTCGGCCGCCGACAAACGCATCGCCGAAGCCGAAGCCGCCGAACAACGGCAGGCGACGGATGTCGATCTCTATGCGTTGGAGGGGCGGGTGGACGACCTCTATTTCGGCATTCTGCTGCTCGACGAACGGGTCGCGCAGACGAAACTGACGCTCGGACTGCTGCGGAGTAACCTCGACAAGGTGCGTTCGCTGCAACGCAACGGTGCGGCGATGCAGAGCGATGCCGATGCCGTCGAAGCCGAACTGCTGACCGTCGAGCAGCAGCTCGCGCAGGTCGAAGCCTCGCGTGAGAGCTACCGCCGGATGCTGGAACTTTTCATCGGAGAGGAGCTGGCCGGTCGGGCGCTCGTGCGGCCGGACGTCGCGGAGCCCGCTTCGTTCGAGGCCGCACGTCCCGAACTGGCGCTGTTCGACGCGCAGGCCGAGAAGCTCGCGGCGCAGCAACGGCTGGTGAAATCGGCGACCCGTCCCCGTTTCGGACTCTTCGCGCAGGGATACTACGGGTATCCGGGCATGGACTACTTCGAGAGCATGATGGCGAACGACTGGTCGTGGAATGCGCTCGTCGGATTCCGGATGTCGTGGAATTTCGGGGCGTTCTACACGAAGAAGAATTCGCTGGGCAAACTCCGCACGGCACAGCGGCAGCTCGATGTGCAGCGCGACGTCTTCCTCTTCAACACACGGTTGCAGACCGTCGAGGAGAGCGGCGACATCGCCCGCCTGCGCCGCGCGCTGGCCGACGACGACCGCATCGTGCAGCTGCGCCGTGCGGTGCGCGAAGCCGCAGAATCGAAGCTCCGCAACGGGGTGATCGATACCAACGACCTGCTGCGCAAGATCACCGAGGAGGCGACGGCCGCCACGGCACGGTCGGCGCGGGAGATCGAGTTGGTGAAGACGATCTATGAATTGAAACATACGATAAATCGATAAGACCATGAAACGATTCATTATTTACGGTGCGATCCCGCTGTTGGCAGCCTCCTGCGGGGGCGACGGGGATTTCGATGCCACGGGGACGTTCGAAGCCACGGAGATCGTCGTGTCGGCCGAAGCTGCCGGGCGTATCCTCCGCTTCGACGCCGAAGAGGGTGACGTGCTCCGAGCCGGCAGGCAGGTCGGTGCCATCGACACCGTACAGCTTTATTTGCAGAAATTGCAGCTGGAACGTCAGCGCGCTTCGGTGCGGAGCGGCCGTCCCGACATCGGGAAACAGGCCGCGTCGCTGCGCGAGCAGATCGCCAAACAGCAGACCGAACGCCGCCGCGTGGAGAACCTGTTGAAGGACGGTGCGGCCACGACCAAACAGCTCGACGACATTGATGCGCAGTTGAAGGTGCTCGGCGGGCAGTTGGACGCGCTGTTGTCGACGCTGGAAAACAATGCCGTGTCGATCGACGAGAATTCGTCGGCCATCGAGTTGCAGATCGCGCAGGTCGAAGACCGGCTCGCCAAGTGCCGCATCGTGTCGCCCGTGACGGGAACGGTGCTGGCCAAATATGCCGAGGCGGGCGAACTGGCCTCCGTCGGTCGGCCGTTGATGAAGGTCGCCGACCTCGACCGCATCTACTTGCGGGCCTATTTCACGTCGGATCAGTTGGCCGACCTGCGTCTGGGCCAGGAGGTGACGGTGACGGCCGATTTCGGCGGGGAGCGGCAGCTTGACTATCCGGGACGCATCGTGTGGATCGCCTCCGAGAGCGAATTCACTCCCAAAACCGTTCAGACCCGAAATTCGCGGGCCGGACTGGTCTATGCGGCCAAGATCGCCGTCGAGAACGACGGCCGGTTGAAGATCGGCCTTTACGGAGAGGTGAAACTCTAAGTGCGACGACGATGCGGAATGCCATAGAGATTCACGCCCTGACCAAACGTTACGGTACCCTCACGGCGCTCGACGAGGTGTCGTTCGAGGTCGGGCGGGGCGAGCTGTTCGGCCTGATCGGTCCCGACGGAGCCGGCAAGACGACGCTTTTCCGGCTGCTTGCGACGCTCGTCGCACCCGACGGCGGCACCGCCTCGGTCGACGGGCTGGATATCGTGGACGACTACAAGCGCATCCGCGAGCGGGTAGGCTACATGCCCGGACGGTTTTCGCTCTATCCCGACTTGTCGGTGGGGGAGAACCTCGCTTTCTTCGCGGCGCTGTTCGGGGTGGAGATCGCGGAGAACTACGATCTGATCGCGCCGATCTATCGCCAGATCGAACCGTTCCGCGCACGCCGTGCGGGAAAGCTTTCCGGCGGTATGAAGCAGAAGCTCGCACTCTGCTGCGCGCTGATCCACCGGCCCGTGGTGCTCCTTCTCGACGAGCCGACGACGGGCGTGGACGCCGTGTCGCGCAGCGAGTTCTGGGATATGCTCTCCGAGTTGAAAGGCAAGGGGATTTCGATGCTCGTTTCGACGCCCTACATGGACGAAGCGGTGCGCTGCGACCGCGTGGCGCTGTGCGATGGCGGGAAGATCCTGGCCGTCGACACGCCGCAGGGTGTCGTCGGGCGGTTCGACGAGCCGCTCTACGCGCTTGCGGGCGACGATATGTACGGCCTGCTGCTCGAAGCGCGCCGCCATGCCGACGTGAAGGAGTGTTACCCCTTCGGCCAGACGCACCACCTGATCGCGGGCGAGGGGTTCGACGCCGGACGCTTCGTCCGCGAGACCACCGCGCGGGGATTCCGCCGTGTGACGCTCCGACCGGTCGGGGCGGGAATCGAGGATGTGTTCATAAAACTGATGCGCCATGCGTGAACCGATCATATCCGTCAGGGAACTGAGCAAGCGGTTCGGCGATTTTACCGCCGTAGACCGCATTTCGTTCGATGTGGCGCGGGGCGAAATCTTCGGATTCCTCGGCGCCAACGGCGCCGGAAAGACCACCGCCATGCGGATGTTGTGCGGATTGAGCTATCCCACGTCGGGAAGCGGTACGGTCGCCGGTTACGACGTGATGCGCGAAGGAGAGCGGATCAAACGCCGCATCGGCTACATGAGCCAGCGCTTCTCGCTCTACGACGACCTCACGGTGCGGGAAAATATCCGGCTTTTTGCCGGAATCTACGGTCTTCGGCGGATGCAGACGCTGCGCCGCACCGTCGAGCTGCTGCATCGCCTCGATTTCCGCTCGGAGGCCGATACGCCGGTAGGTTCCCTGCCGCTGGGCTGGAAGCAGAAGCTCGCCTTCTCGGTGGCGACGCTCCACCGTCCCGAAATAGTCTTCCTCGACGAACCGACGGGCGGTGTCGATCCGCTGACGCGCCGTCAATTCTGGGAGATGATCTACGAGACGGCCGCCGCGGGGACGACGGTCTTCGTTACCACGCACTACATGGACGAGGCGGAGTATTGCTCGCGGGTGTCGATCATGGTCGACGGGCGGATCCGCGCGCTGGGAACTCCGGCCGAATTGAAAGAACAATATGCCGCAGGGTCGATGGACGAGGTATTCCGCATCCTGGCCCGCACGGCCAAACGCTCGGAATAAGATGAAAGGATTCTTCTCGTTCGTCCGAAAGGAGACGCTGCATATCCTGCGCGACCGGCGCACGATGCTCATCGTGCTGCTGATGCCCGTGGTGCAGCTGCTGCTGTTCGGCTTCGCCATTTCGGTCGAGGTCAACAACATCGACTTCGCCGTCGTCGCGTCCCATCCGACCGAAGCGGTGCGCCGGCAGGTGGAGCGCATCGCGGCCAATCCCTATTTCATTTTCGGAGGGTACATCCGCCAGGACGAGGCGGACGAAGTACTGCGCACGGGAGAAGTCGGGGCCGTGGTCGTCTTCGCCGACGACTACGACCGGCGGACGGCCGGTTCCGGCGAGCCGGACGGTGCGGCGATCCAGTTGATTTTCGATGCCTCGAATCCCAACGACGCCTCCTCCGGCGCAGGGTACCTGCGAAGCGTCCTGCTGGCGGAGGGGACGGGCGGCGCGCCGACGCCCGAACTGCATCTGCTTTACAATCCGCAGATGAAGAGTTCCTACAACTTCGTGCCGGGACTCATGGGATTGATATTCATGTTGATCTGCGCCATGATGACCTCCGTGTCGATCGTTCGAGAGAAGGAGACCGGAACCATGGAGGTGTTGCTCGTGTCGCCCGTGCGGCCGCTGCGGATCGTCGTGGCCAAGATGATTCCCTACTTTCTGCTGTCGTGCGTCAACCTGGCGACGATCCTGCTGCTGGCGCGTTTCGTGCTGGGCGTGCCGATGTCGGGCAGCGTCGTGGGACTGGTGGGGCTGTCGCTGCTCTATCTCGTCCTGGCGCTCGCGCTGGGGCTCTTCATCTCGACGATGGCCGACAGCCAGGTGACGGCGATGCTCATTTCGGGCATGTTGCTGATCCTGCCGCTCATCATGCTCTCGGGGATGGTCTTCCCGATCGAGAACATGCCCGGCGTTTTGCAGGGAATCTCCTGTATCGTTCCCGCCCGCTGGTATATCGAGGCCGTGCGCAAACTGATGGTCGAGGGGTTGCCCTTCGCTGCCGTGCTGAAAGAGTTCGCCGTCCTGGCCGTCATGACCGGTGCGCTGATCGGCGTGGCGCTCGGAAAGTTCAACGATAAACTCGAATAACGATGCGAACACTACTCGTTTTACTCGACAAGGAGTTCCGGCAGTTCTTCCGCAATCCGTTCCTGCCGAAAATGGCGGTCGCCTTTCCGATGATGGTGATGCTCGTCATTCCGTGGATCACGACGATGGATGTCCGTCATGTCGGCGTCTCGGTGGTCGACAACGACCGCTCGACCGCTTCGCGGCGGCTCGTCGGGAAGATCGGAGCCTCGGACTATTTCCGGCTCTACGGTGTCACGGAACATTACGGCGCTTCGCTGGCAGCGCTGGAGCGGGGCGATGTCGACGTGATCGTCGAGATTCCCGACGATTTCGAACGTTCGATCGCGGAACGGTCGCCCCGCAGGGTGAGCATCACGGCCAACGGCGTGAATGCGTTGAAGGGGAGTCTCGGTTCGCAGTATATGGTGCAGACCGTCATGGGAACCCTCGCCGAACTGCTCGCAGAAGAGGGTGTCGCACCGTCGCCCGACCTGATTACGGTGCAGAACCGCTACAATCCGACGCTCGACTACCGTGCCTACATGATCCCTGCGCTGATGATCATGCTGCTTATCATGCTGTGCGGCTTCCTGCCTGCACTCAATCTGGTGGGAGAGAAGGAGCGCGGGACGATCGAGCAGATCAACGTTACGCCCGTCGGCCGCCTGACCTTCACGCTGGCCAAACTGATTCCCTATTGGATCATCGGTCTGGCCGTGCTGACGGTCGCCATGTCGCTGGCATGGCTCGTCTACGGACTGACGCCCGTCGGCGCGGTCGGTGCGGTCTATCTGGCCGCCGCGCTCTTCATCGTCACGATGTCGGGACTGGGCGTGGCGATCGCCAATCGATCCGATACGATGCAGCAGACGATGTTCGTGATGTTTTTCTTCGTGATGATCTTCGTGCTGATGAGCGGGCTGATTACCCCGATCGCGTCGATGCCCGGCTGGGCGCAGGCGATCACGCGGCTTCTCCCGCCCCGTTATTTCATCGGGATCATGCGTGCGGTCTATCTCAAAGGTACGGCGCTCGGGGAACTGTGGGGCGATTATGCGGCGCTGGCCGGTTTCGCCCTTGTCTTTGGTATGTCGGCTATACTGACTTGCAGGAAACGGACGTAGGACCGCAGAGCGCTTGGAAACGGGTATTTCGGTGGGAAAAAACGAATTTGTCCGACAAAATGCATGTATTCGAAAAATAATCCGTATCTTTACGAAAATGCTCCGGTAACCGATCACGAACGATGTGCTGTTCGGAGGGGCCATTGCGGATATTCTGGCCAAAATCTCTGCATGATGTGCGAAACGGAGATTTTGGCTTTTTTATTGCTACTCGAATACCTCGGGGTTTGGACGACCTCGAACTGACTGCTTAAATCGAAATAAACATGGAAGAAAAACGAATTTACGAAACACCGGAACTGTCGCTTTGCGACACGGCCATAGAGCGAGGATTCGCGGCATCGATGGATACCTCGACCGAGGAGATCACCCCCGGAGAAGAGGTGGATTGGTAATTTAAAAAACACAGCTATGAGAAAAATCTTATATCTACTCCCCGTCGCTGCATTTTTCGTCTCCTGCGTCGCCGACAGTATACAAGAGGAACTTTCGACCTCGCAGGGGCAGTACGGCGTTTGTCTGTTCGACGCTTCCATTTCGGAACGGGAGGGGACACGCGTCGTCGGAGAGTGGGGTACCGACGGCATTCTCGCCGAATGGGAATCCTCCGACCGGATCGGCGTCTTCGCCGGCGACGAAACGCAGGCGGCCGTTTTCACCGTCAAGGAACTTGACGGTACGAACGCCGTATTCGAAGGCGAGACGATTGCGGACGCAGCCTCCTATCTCGCTTTCTATCCTTACAGCGAGTTGTTGGGACGCGAGGGAACGTCCCTCTCGGGGAAGATGAATTTCCTGCAACGTTATAGTTCGCCCGGATACGGCGAGAACCGGATCGGCATCCAGCCGGATTTCTTCCCTATGCTCGCATACTCTCCGACGGGCGCGCACAGTCTCTCATTCAGACAGATGTGTGCCTACATCCGGGTACGGGTACGCGCCTCCGCAACCCTTGCGGGAGATACCTATCTCAAATCGATCATTCTGCAAGGCAACGACGGCGAGGTGCTCGCCGGCGAAGGCATCCGGGTTGCGGTCGCCGCGGCGGACGATGCGTCGCTGAATATCCGTACCGGCGACCCTGTTCTGAGCGTCGATGCTTCGGAACAGACCTATTCGGCCGTGGCGCTCGATCTGACCGACCCCGACCAGCCGGAGGGCGAGACGAACGGCAGTCTGCTCTCGCAGAGCGAATTCACGGAGTTCTACATCGCCCTGCCTCCGCAGAATTTCGCGAAGGGGTGCAAACTGACCTTCATAGATACTCGCAACCGGTACATGGGCACCCTGACTTCGAAACCCTTCAATGCAGCGCGGGGGCAGTTCGTAACCTTCCGCGCCGGCGGCGGGGAGAAGGTGTTCGAATACATCGCCGACAACGCCCTGATCTGGCAGGACACGCCGAGGCTGCTCCTGCATGCGAACCGCCAGGCCGAATCCCCGAGCGGGTACGATCTGACGGGCGGCAGCGACGCCAATCTCGCCAATTGCTATGTGATCACTCCGTCGATGCTGGCGGCGCATCCCGACGGACTCTTCTGCTTTCCGGCCAAATCGCCCGTCCAGTCGGGAACGGTCTATTGGGACGACCTGCTGCTCGACACGAACGACTACATGGTTTTCACCGTCGACAAGACGATGGCCCGGACGGGAGGCAACGCGGTCATCGGCTATCTCGATCCGGCGACGGGTCTCGTGAAATGGAGCTGGCATATCTGGGTGGTGACCGACGAACTCTTCGCCAAGGATCAGGACTATGAACGGCAGGAGGGAGAGCAGACGCTTATCTACCGCATGATGGACCGGAATCTGGGTGCGAACGATCCGACGGGTTCCGGCGACAAGTCCCGTTCGTGTCTCTACCAGTGGGGGCGCAAGGACCCCTTCTCGAACGCTACGACCGTGTACGGCCCCGAGGGCAATACGCTGGACATGCACTCGTGGCCCAGTTGCGAGGGGTATACCATCGATCCGGTATGGAATGCTCAGATCGGCCGTAAGTCGGGGGATTATCTCTACAACGGCACCGTGGAGTTCACGCTCTCGCATCCGGCGACCTACATCTCCTATGCCGATGAGAAGGATATATCGAACCCCAATCAGACATGGCTGCGCAGCGATGTTCCGGGGCATCAGAACGACCGTCTCTGGGGTACCTATTTCGAGAAGGAGGCCGTGGGTGCCGCGACCGTTCTGCTCTCGAAAAGCGCCTTCGATCCCTGTCCGGCAGGGTACCGCATCCCCCTGATCGCCCCTTTGAAGTTCACGGGAAACGATGTCGAATCGTATACGACAGAGGGCGTGTGGCTCTACATCGATTCGCAGCGTTCGGTGAAAGCTTGGTATCCCTATGCGGGATCGCGTTTCTCGAAAATGGACGCTTCGGGTAAACAGATCGGTATTCTGGGATATACGGAAGGGGCTTCGGGGCTTTACCAGTTCAGTTATGCGGCATCGATTTGGAGCGCCACACTGGAATTCGTGCAGGAGATCTCCGTCGGCACCTCCTGCAATTCGGACGATTTGACGGTTACCGGGTACAGTAGCACAGGCTATCGGCCGGAGTTCGTCTACGAAGGACCCTATGCCCGGAGTTTCGCCCTCGCTGTCCGCTGCGTCAGAGAGGATGCGAACGGAATTGTACGGTAGCCGGACGAAGCAAGCATGGTATCTGCGGGAGACGAAAACAATGGAAATACCGTTCGAAAAGTCTGATCCGATGGACTTGCGGTTGCCTCCTTTTGCGAAGGTTCGTAATTTTATTGGAGTATGACCTCTCCGTCGATTTTGAATGTGTACGGCGTGGTGAAATCCCCTCGGTGAACGCTTTGTTGCGAACGGCTTTCAGCACGTCGAATTTCGGGCTGTCGAGTTGCTCTTGTTTCCATTCGGGGGCAGGAGCATTCGAGATCATGCAGGTAGCCGACCGTAATTTCGTCGAAACGGATATTGGTCGAGCGGAATTGTTGCGGGATTGAAAACGAGACTTAGTGTTTCGATGCCGAGCCGATTTTGCCCACCGATTCCGACAGTGCAATCGTGCGGCGGAAATACTCGGCGATCATACAATAAACCCTCCGGCCGTCGGTTTCCGGCACGTTGCCGAGCGTTGCGCGGGAATCTCCAACGCTTCGAGCCGTTCGATGCGCTTGCCGTATTTCTCGATTCGTTCGTAGATCCGCAGCTGAACGGCGGGATTCTGTATTTTAAGCGTTGGGATGTCGAAATCCCGATCGTCGGCGGGGATGCTGATTCCCGTACTTACATAGCGGCTGCGGCGATCGACGGTAAAACGCTGGTAAATATTTCGTGGTGCGGTTTTGATTGATGCGGGCTTTTCTGTAAAAGGAATTGATGCTGACACTCATAATGTTGCGGCATTATGCAGACAGACGCGAGCGGTGTTTTACCGCCGTAAAACATGGTTAAACAAATGGTAAAACAATCTTCGGAAAACGGCGCGAAAAAGGCATTACAGGGAGTTTCATTTTACATCCGCAAAAAAAAGAAAACGAGCGATAATTCATTGATTATCACTCGTTTGCCGAAAGCGGATCTGTTGTCTTTGTTCTTTGTGTATCAGTATGTTAAGCAGATCTTTGTTTTTGAGACCAGGAGATTGTAGCGGTCGTTTTGCATCTCATTACACTCTATGCCATGATATCAAATACGAATTATTTTTGAGATTTCCAACAGTTGATTTGAGGGAAAAATCAGTCCTATATTCGAGTTTTTGTCGATAGTTATCTGACAATGTTTTCCTTGATCTGGTTGACGATATAATGTACATCCTCATCCGACACATAGGGTCCGCTGGGTAAGCACAGTCCCTGTTTGAACAGGGATTCGCTCACGCCGTTTGCATAAGCAGGGTTCTTTGCATAAACCGGCTGTAAATGCATCGGTTTCCATAAGGGGCGTGATTCGATTCCTGCGGCATCCAATGCCATACGCATCGCTTCGACGTTCGTGTTCGGCTCGCAGTCGGTATGCAGTGTCTTTGCCTTGTGCGTAACTCCGGCCGCTCCGCCCACAGCTCCTTGTATAGCTGTTTTGTAAGCATGCTCTTCGCCTTTGACGTGCAGTGTGTGTGCAAGCAGAATTGTACAGAGCCAATAGTTGCTGTCATAACGAGGTGACGGATTCTCATGGAGTTCAATCCCTTCCACTCCGGCCAATAGCTCTTTATAGAGTTGGCAGACGTGTTTGTGATGGGCGATGTGGTCATCGGCAACGGTCATCTGGCCACGACCGATTCCGGCGCATATGTTTGACATCCGATAGTTGTAGCCGATATATTCGTGCTGATAATAAGGATATGCTTCACGAGCCTGTGTTGCATAAAACATGATCTCTTTTTTCACCTCGGTATCCGGGCAAATCAGTGCCCCGCCGCCCGATGTGGTGATCATTTTGTTGCCATTGAATGACAGTACGCCATATCGGCCGAATGTCCCGAGAACTCGTCCGTCGAACTTTGAACCGAAACCTTCAGCTGCATCTTCAATGACGGGAATGTCGTATTTATCGGCAATCGCCATAATCTCGTCGATTTTGTAAGGCATACCGTATAGTGCAACCGGTACGATCGCCTTCGGTTTCTTACCGGTCTTTGCGATACGTTCTTCGATAGCCTTTTCAAGCAAAGCTGGGTCCATGTTCCATGTTTCAGCTTCGGAGTCGACGAAAACCGGAGTGGCGCCAAGGTAAGTCACGGGGTGAGAAGAAGCACAGAATGTAAAACTCTGTACTATTACCTCATCGCCCGGCCCTACTCCGCAAACTAACAAAGCCAGATGTACAGCGGCTGTTCCGGACGCGAGTACGACGACCTCTTTATCTCCGCCGGTGAATTGTTTTAGATCCTCTTCGAAAGCATTGACATTCGGACCTAAGGGAACTACCCAGTTCGTATCGAATGCCTCTTTGATAAATTGCTGTTCCCTGCCTGACATATGAGCCAAGCAGAGATAGATTCTGTTTTGTGCCATTTTATTTAGGTATCTCTGCTAATTCATAGGATCGGAATATCGTTTGAAAAATCAATCGAATATCTCCCCAGAATGTATGGTTATGGTAGTAATTGAGGTTGATTCGTACTTTATCCGGAAAAATCACCTCATCGTTATATTTCACTGGATTGGAAACTTGAGCCAAGATTTCTTCTTCATTGGCATATTTCAGCGAGGCCGGACCTGTGATTCCGGGGCGAAGCTTCAGAATGAGACGATTTTCGCCCTGAAGTCGATCCGCATATCCCGGGACATCGGGACGGGGCCCGACAAAACTCATGTCGCCTTTCAGAACATTCCAAAGTTCCGGAAGTTCGTCTAGTTTATACTTTCTTAAAATACTTCCCAATGGTGTGATTCGACTTTCTCCGGCCACGGATACAGAACTTCCCGAATGGCTGACGGTCATCGACCGGAATTTGTACATAGTAAAAAGTTCCCCATTCCGGCCTACGCGTTGCTGTTTGAAAATCACGGGACCTCCCGGCATTCTCACTTTGATCAAAAGGGCGATAATGATCAATACAGGCCAAAGAACCAATAGCCCGAGCAGCGAAGCTGCCCGGTCAAAGAGGTATTTCATGATTCAAGATTAGTTTTTGTCGGGTAAAATACGGCAAGGGATACCGACAGCAGTGCGATTGGCTGGAATAGTTTTATTGACCAATGTCTGTGCCCCAATAATGGCGTGTTTACCGATTTCGATATCGGTTCGTGCTATCACCGAGGCTCTCATTCCTATATAGGCACCCTCTTGAATCGTAATTTTATGATGCTCTTGGTTTTTGCCATGACAAGCAAAATAGACGCCATAAGAGATGGTGACATTTTCACCGATTTCTATGAGATCAAAGCACATATCATCAAGATAACAACGCATGCCGATGAATGTCTTCTTTCCGATTTTATAGCCGCACCACCTGTAACATTGTACACGCAGACTATTAAACGGAATGGAAGGAATAAATACCGCAGAAAACCATTTCCGTACTGGTTTTAATATAATGGTGAGTAGTGAATAGTAACAATAATAAGGGGGGGGGATTTTTTGACTTTACGCCAAAGAAAGGAAGTTATTGTCTCTCTCTGAGCCATATGCTTATTTTTTGTTAAATATCACATTAATGAGTCCGCACAATGATCCCCATCCATAGGATACATGTAAAACAATAAAACTCCATAAAAGGTAACCAAAATGCAAGCCTTTTTTATGTGCAAGCACTCCACTAATTGTTCCTATTACAAATAAGTATGTCAGGATTGATAAAATAGCTACCAATCCTAATGGTGGCCAAATGAATAATACAAGCACCGGCAATATGAGTGATATAAGAAAAATCAGTGGGATAAAATGACGCAAGGAGAGCGATCGCAACTGTCCTGTGTAATAAACTGTCAGAATGTTCCATTTGCCGTTTCCAAAATTATTTTTGGCCAATCCACAGAAAGTTTCGCGTGCCAAATAAGTGCAATAGGTGTCCGGAACGATTACGATTTTACCTCCGCCATGCTTTATTCGCTTATTTAGCTCAATGTCTTGATTGCGAATTAAGCGCTCGTCATATAATCCATATCTATCAAATACACTGCGAGGCCAGCAACCAAATGGAACTGTATCGACCTCCATAATTTGATTAATCCCAGTTCTGAATGCAGAATTTCCAACTCCAAATTTATTACTCAATACTTCCCGAATCGCCAAAGTCTTTGGTGTTTTATTCAAAACGTCTGTTTTACAGACCACGCCAACATTTTCAACACGAAGTTCACACGAATATCGATATAAAACAGAAAAATAATCAGGTTGATAACTTGCATGAGCATCAAGGCGAATGATTATATTGCCTTTTGAAGCATGTATACCAATATTCATTGCACACGGAACAATCTTATGAGGATTGTCAATCAACTGAATATGCGAATATTGTTTAGTGTATTCAGTGACGATAGCCCGAGTACAATCAGTGCTCATACCATCCACAAAGAGTACCTCCAGATCGTTGTATGGATAGTCCTGCGATAATATAGAGTCTATACACTGACGAATGTATTTTTCCTCATTGTAGATTGGACATATAACACTTAACATTATGTAAATTATATAATTACGAATAGATTGTTAATTGCGCTTAAATAACAATACTTTGATCTTATTATATTTATTTCCTAAAATATTTTTGGCCAAAGACAACAATTTCCATTTAAGAAATAGTTTATTTCTGTGATGTTTGTTGGAGATAATTGCAATAATATCTGTTGAAGTCATACCTTGGTATACTACATAACGCCCGAATATGGGCATTCCATAGAAACGCTTTGTTTGGGTTGTAGGAACAGAGGTGTAAAGCCTATTTATGCCTGCGTCTAAAGCTTTCTTCCTAACGATTGAATTTTCATCACCATTGGGTATGGATGCACTAATACTCGTTGTTGTATATGATTTTATTAGATTGACAGAATTTACCCACTCTTTCGCGATCTCATTTTCTGATAATGTCGTTAGCGGCTTATGAGAATGAGCATGCGACCCTATATGATGCCCCCTGTCTGATAGTTCTTGAAGTTGGACTGATGATAGAAAAAGAGGTGTATTTATATATTCTGTACTGATAAAAAATATTCCTTTGAGGCCATATTTTTCCAATATTGGGGCTGCTAAAGTTAAAAATGACACACCTCCATCATCAAATGTAAAATCAACTTGTACTTCTATATGTTCACGGCAATAATCAACCACGGCTTTAACCTGCTTTTCGAATTCATCTGCTTGAATTTTATACTGGAAAGCACTCTCGTTTTGAAATCCACTCTCTGTACCCGACTGAATATATAAATCGTGATACATCAGCACAATCTTCATCATTGAAAAGATTAATGATGGTTTTTACTTGATTTTATCTAAGATGTAGACTATCAATAAACGATATTTGAGTAATATTGCTTTGAATCTCCGATTGATCCAAGCGTATCTTTTAGCATATACCCATGGTTTTTTATCATCAGGATCATAGAAATAGAATGCTTTAGCTTGCTTTTTTTCAATCAACCATTGTTCTTTGGATAATACACCCCGCGAAATATTTATTGGGTCGAGAATTTCATTGATGGCCCACTGTTTCCCTTTTACTTTGGTTGGTACATCATGTTGAATATCAATACAATCACACGCCCAAGCTAGCGGTAAATTTGCGCCACATTGATAAAATATGTGCGATGTTCCATCATTTCTTAGGTTAAATTCATAAAAATATGCCTTATCCTCTAATAATCCATATTCTACACTGAATAGTCCGTAATAATTGATTTCTTTCAAAAAAGAGTATATTGATTCTTTTTTTGCAGCTTCAGGAATGTCGGGAACCAAAAAGCCATGCGACGCTCCTCCGTCATCAGACCAACGATCTTTATAGTAACTGCCGGCTAATTTTATTTCCCCGTTTTTTAATCGACAACCATAAATCAGAAGATCATGTGTCTTGGGTATATATTGTTGAAGGATATAAGTATTATTATGATTCAAAAACCTCACAATGCGCTGAAGATCTTCTTTTGTCCAGCATATCTGAGTTTTAAATTCTAAATAACCAGAATAAATTGTAGGTTTCAGAATACATGGATACTCTATATTGTCAATTGGTGTATTCCATTTAAATATCATGGATCTCGGAGTATCAAATCCATGTTTACTCGCAAGCTGAGTCATTCGGTTTTTATCATCAACAAGACTCAGTAAGTTTTTTTTCGTGGTTCCTGTTAAATAGAAATATGGCAATAATTCATCTCTGTGTTGATCTACAGCTTCGGCCGTTTCGTCTCCCATTACAAATAGAATAGGCTTGAGCTCTTCCTGTTTATAAGTAGATAATAAAAAATGTATCCCTGCATCAGTATTTTTTACACATACATATTTTGTACAGTATCGGCTTATTGTTGCGCAATGATGAGTCCTACCTAAGACTAAGAACATTACATTAATGTCATGTGCTCCAAATTGTCTAATCACTCCAAGAGCATGAGAATTATCATTTCCCCATATAATAATTTTATTCGGAATGTCGATTGATTTCATTTTCATGTTCGAGAACAATTCACCTTAAAGATTATTTGGACCTAATAAGTGATTGTATATTTTTATAAGGTAACGAGAAGACAAATCAATTTTGTCGATCAGATTGAACTGGAAATTAGGAAAATAAAAATTTTAGTCCCGAATCCGTCTGTATAGCTATTAGTGTTGAATCTTCCCTCTTATGGCAAATGTCATTGATATCATTTCAGCAATAAGGCGTGAGATATAAAAAAGGATATTATAATGGCGAATATCTTGTAAGTAGTATTTAGTATAGCCAGTCATCAGTTTCAAGTTATTTTTTAACCTTTGGCCTTTTGGCCTAAAGCGATTTATAGCAGAACCGTCTCGATTTCGGCGATAGTATACGCAACTTGGAGATGCCGCTTTTAATATTTTTATTTTATTAGATATCTGAAACATGAATAAGCCGTCTTCTCCGACTTTGAACTCCGGATCAAATCGGCGAATTCCTATTGTATCTTTTGATAAAATTTTTGCTACCGGTACCGACATGAAAGATCGGGCCTGCATGATTGTGATTTTGTCTTTATCGTATAAATGTTTATAGCATTCTGTGAGATAGTTTCTTTCATATTGCCCCGTAACATGATTGAAAGCTATTACATTACTTACAGGGGTCATACCGTCTTTTGCAATATTATATAACTCTTGAAGATAGGTAGGGGAAATATAATCATCATCATCGATAAATGTCAAGAACTCTCCCTTCGCGTTATCGATGCCTATATTTCGGGCATTTGAAACGCTTGGGATATCTGTTTGAAGCATTGTCAGATTTCCAGTAGAATGTTTTGATATGAATGATTCGATTTCTCTATAATACGGCTCACAGCATCCATTTAAGATGAGAATCACCTCAAATTCTTCCTGCGGCATTGTTTGAATTTGTATAGACTCAAGGCATTCCCATAAATAATCTTGAGGTTTATAAGAGGGAATTATGACAGAAACCTTTATCTTTTCCAATGCTAAAACAATGTGTTATAATTAAAATTATTGATGCAAATGGCTGACATATCAAACGAAGTTGTCAAAGCTCGTTTTATTCCGCTTTGAAGGGATTCTATGCTGTTTTTTTCAACAACATAACCATTAATGCCCTCACATATGATTGTGTTGAAATCGACGCAATTGGTGGCAACTACGGGTACATCTAGCGTTAATGCTTCAAGGACTACATTGGGAAATCCTTCCATACGGGAAGACATTATGAAAAGATCTGAAGCTTTGATGTATGGGTAGGGATTAGGTTTATGCCCCATTAATATTACATTTTCATGTAGGCCATTTTTATCAATCAAAGATTGTAAATAGCTACGGTATCCTGCCTCATAACGTTCTTCTCCTAGGATTCTAACCTTTATATTATGATCCGATTTAATCAATGGAGTAACGGCTTCTATTAAAATATCAAAACCTTTGACAGAATAAAGGGCTCCTGCTGCTATTATATTAAATTCTGATTTGGAAATATTTTCAACGATTGGTTTTTGAGATTGCATTCTCACATAATCCTTGTCAATTAAATTGAAAATGACTTTTACTTTTTGGGGAGATAACCCATAACTATTTATGATATCTTGGCGCATATACTCAGTTTGAGCAATCACCATATCCATTTTTCGGTAAAGCAGAGGATAAATGTAACAAAGCAGTTTTCCTTTAATACTCGTCTCATATATTTCAGAAGGTGTGACAGCTACACGAGTATAGATTTTGAAATTAATTTTTGTTATAAATCTTACTATTGGCAATGCATAAGCAATTGTACCATGCGATGTAAATACGCTATGAGGTCGAAATTCACGTATTAATTTACACAATTGTTTCAATGCCTGTCGCATGTGAGGTTTATTTGCAAATGCTATAGGGATTAGCGGATCAATATTACACTTTTCAGATGCACAAGTATAAAAAACCTTGATTTCATATTTGGACAGATCTAAACTATTGATAATATTAATGAATACTCGTTCTGCGCCACCACCGCTTACTGATGTGCCAACGAATAAGATCTTACGCTTCATTATGGGGTAATAGCCGTTTTTTATTCAGACGATATAATGTATATATAAATATGGACATAATAAACCACCACTTTCTGGACTCCCAATTGGTTGTAATCATAGAAATAAGAGGGATAATCAATAAGAGATAATAAACTGATTTATTTTTGATTCTGATTAATTTGAGATATAAGAACAGACGGTATAAATAGTATAAAACTAAAGACAATCCGATTAAGCCAGTAGTTGTTAATAGATTTAGATAAAAATTATGCGCTCCGATTTGCTGGCCTGAATATTGGGAAAAAACGGTTATAAACGTTCCCCATCCTGTCCCTCGTATTATTGGAAAGTCGGGTTGACTTAGCATATCAAATATTTTACTCCAAATATAGCCTCGTCCAGCCATTTCATTCTTTGCTATTTGATCCTGGATACCTAAATAACGTTCCTGAACAGCTTCCGGGAGTGCAAAGAATAAATATAGGGTTCCAAATACCAATATTAATACAGAGAGAATGGACTTCAAATTATTTTTCTTCCAAATTTTCGGAATTGAATAAAATGATAATGTCGTTGCTAACATTATTATACCGTTCCGAGAACCTAAAATTAGAATGAAATAGCTGAATATTACAACACCTATTATACATAGGATATTAAGCATTCGTTTTGTATGAGATAAATTCGATGAAATTATCAATAAAAAAATTATTGCGTAATTTATCATGAACGCATTTTCATTGGGATTCCCTGCCGTGAATTCAGATCGATAGCTCATATCGACTACCGAGTTTACTTGATATTCCCCAAAACTTGCAATTCCTATATACCCGCATCCTAAACAAAATGCGACCATTGCCCACTTCAGCCTTTTATAATCACATAGTATATTAGTTGCCAATACAGTAATAATGATATATTGAATCAGTAGTTGTACTCTATACAACGTTTCATCTGGATCATAACTCCAGATGATCGATAGGAAACAATAGAATATGAATGAAAATAGAATTACAATGTGAGGCTGCTTTGTTATGTTTACCTTATAGCAACGCGAAATATTGAATAAACTTGACGCAAACAATAAAATGAATACAATACGTCCATAAGATATATCTTCAGCAATGGTAATTGCCTCCATTGGGATAAGCCCAATATATAAAATTGTCAAGATATATATTATTTTTTCCATTATTCTCGAGTTGTGATCAATCTAGCTGGATTACCACCTATAACTGAATAGGGCGCAAAATCTTTACATACTACAGTCCGGGCTGCTATTACAGTTCCATCTTTTACTGTCCGGCCAGGAGTGAATAAAACTTCACGACCGATCCATACATCATTACCGATGCGAGTAACTTTTTTATCTGTATAACCTTGTGACCGAATACTTTTTGATTTGTCTTTATACTCGTGGTTAAACGCGAGGAAAAAACATTGCGGTCCCATCATAACATTATCCCCAATTTTGACATTGGACGGTAACGTACAATTTATTCCCATGCCGGAATTATCTCCTATTTCGATCTCTAACCCTGATCCAAAATTGCACCCATGTTCAATATTTACATTTTTCCCACACTTCAAAAAAATACGTTTGCATAATGCATATCGGATAGCTTTTGCCCGAAATAATTTACCCATAAAACTATAACTGCTGGGAAGATGTATAGCGAGGCCATAGTATAATACAAGCCATATTAGCTTAATTTTATGATCTCCTGGCTTATTGCTATATGGACGATTATATGTTGATGCCATAATGACGAAGCAAATTGGTCACATTAGATTTTAATTGGAATTTTTGACGAGCATAATTCCTGGCAGCGTTCCCCATTTGAATGCGTAATGATTCTGAGTTGATCAAATATTCCATAGTATCAGCCAGTTGTTGCGGATTCTCCTTATCTATAAGTATTCCGGTTACACCATCCCGAACACTTTCCACAATGCCTCCGACACGAGTCCCTATTGTAGGAATATTTGCAAGAGATGCTTCCATGATAGAAAGCGGAATTCCTTCAGAACGAGATGGCTGACAATATATATCACATGCGGAAAGCAATTCCGGAACTGTATCTATTACACCAATCCAACGAATATAATCACTAATGTGCAATTGGGTTTCCAATTGATGTAAAGCTTCTGTTTGTTCTGGATTCTGTCCCCCGCCGATTTGTACTATTTGAAAGTTTACTATTCGCTTTTTATGAACAAGTATATCTATGGCTTTCAAGAGAATATCCACGCCTTTAACGGGGTTATGATAGGCTACATTGGCAATCTTTATTTTGTCCACAGCCAATGCATATTTTGAAATCATTTCACGTTTATCGTAAAAAAAATCTTCAACCCCAAGATATTCTGTTACTACTTTTTTCTTCCCCCACCACAACCCGTTGCACATCGCATCAGAAGAAGCTTGCGATACACATAAATATTTTGTGCATATCAAATTCTCTATATTATAAATAATCCGAGACTTAACCGTATCCAAAGAAGGAAGGCAATGTTGTGTTGCAATACGATACTTAACTTGGCAACTTATCGCTGCTAACATTGCAGAAAACCCACAACTCGAAAAATTTGTATGTATGGCAATTGTATGATACTGTTTAATCAGCTTTCGAATGGCTTGATAATACTGAAAATGACTTTTGAACGGTATTACGCGATATTCACCTCCAATAGATTTCAGGTCATTGATATAATCCTGACATGCAGGTTCTACGGAAAAACAGACAATTAAATGGTACCCCATCGATTTGAGCTGTCTGCATTCCTCAATGAGGAATTTTTCAAATCCACCATATTTCTTTGCTCCCATCCCGATTATTTCAATGATCGCAGGGACCGAGTTGTGATTATTTCCCATATTGTTTCAATATGTCATCAGAAAGTAATCGAGGCAATTGATCTATATCTGTTTTTACTATTTTTGCAGGATTGCCAGCTGCAATACTATTAGCAGGGACATCTTTTGTAACGACGCTACAAGCAGCAATTACTGCCCCTTGCCCAATTGTTACCCCTTTGCAAATACGGACATTGCTTCCAATCCACACACAATTCTCTATGATAATCGGAGCCGATTGACTATATTTCCATCCACGATATTCTGAATCCCATGGGGTTTGGTACATTAATGCACGATCTTGGGGATTGACTGAATGATTATTATTATCGCATACAGTAATATTGTCAGCTAGATTCACATAGTTCCCAATGCAGATAGAGTTAGCGCACAGAATTTTACAATCAAAACCAATTTTACAATGCTCTCCGATTGTAATTTTCCCTTGATTCTGTGAACAAATTGTTCCGGAAAAAAACCTAAAATCATTGCCAATAATAATGTCTTTAGCTGTTGAGCCTCTAAATGGACGTATATGTGCATGGCGAAGAATTTGAGCTTTTCCAATAAATGTTGCATTCTTACGAACCTGATGGCGGTTATACCATGTGCCTGGCAACTCTATTAGTTTGAGTATAAATGAAATCATAATTGTTTTTTTACAAGATTAACTAAATGGGTAAATGCGTCTAATTTAAATATGTAAGATAGGCCGACATAACTAGCAATTCCTATTAAAATCTCAACAAACAGACGTATTGTAGGTTGTATATTCATGAACCTACAACTTAATACCAAACAAACCATTACTCCTGTTGTAGTAAATATTGGTATAAGTTCCTTGAATTGCGAATATATCGAATACTTTATCTCTTTTCCACAGTAATAGGTAATAAATAGACAACTGCTAATTGTTGCAATGACATATCCTAAAAGGACGGCTATTATTGAATACCTTATTGTAAGAATAATGAATATAGTCATCAATAAGTATTTAAGGAGATTTAGCCTAAAATAGAGCCGTCCTTTCCCTAGGGCCTTAATCACATTAACGTTAATCATATGCATAGGATACAGGGAACTAGTAATACATAAGAGGTGAAAATATGGGACTGACGGAAGCCATTTCTCAGTTAAAAGGACCAAGAATAAGTCATGCCCTATCGTCGCAATCCCAAGCATTATGGGCAGATGTAGATACATCGTCACATTAATGACCTTTTTATATGCACTACGCAATCGATCCATGTCGTTTTGTAACTCTGCAAAAGTAGGGAAGCTAATTCTTTGGACGGCTGACGTTACAGTGCTGGTGGCTATGCTTTCAAATCTAAAAGCTTGGTTATAATAACCCACATCTACAACATTAAAGAAACGACCGATTATAACCGTATAAATATTTTGAAATATCGATGCCAGAGCGAAAGTGCCTAGAAGATTAATGCTGAAATTCCAAATTGTTCTAATTGAGTTAAAACTGAATCTAATGATTGGCCTCCAGTCGTTAATTATCCATAAAGTAAGAGTCCTTACTATATATAAGGTTAATGTTTGATATACAAGAGCCCAAACCCCGTAACCGCTATAAGCATAATATAAACCGACAAATCCTGATATTAAAGAAGAAACAACTGATACCAATGTGAGTTGCTTCACTTTAAGTTGTTTTGTTAAAAGGGTATGTTGTATTATGCTGAATGCATTAATCGGGAATAAGAGAAAAAGTGTGCGAGATATACTTATTAATGAGGGTTGTTGATAGAATTCTGCGATAAATGGTGCTGAATAATACAATGCAACAAAAACGGCTAAACTTAGAAGAATGTTTAAGAAAAAAATTGTACTATAATCTTTGTTTGATACATCTCGTTTTTGAATGAGAGCTTGTCCAAACCCCCCATCGATTAACACCATTCCGAAAACGGTAAATATATGGATCATATTGACTAATCCATAATCTGCCGGAGTCAATTTTCTGGCAAGCAGAACAGTAATGAAGAATCCTATAAATAATGAAGCAAATTTTTCAATCGTCCCCCAAATTACACCTGCAACAAAAGTTTTTCCTAAACTAGCCATAATTCCGAAGAGACTAAATAAGTCATGTTATGATTACACATGACATGACTTGTTTAAATAGTTACAATCTGCCATCTGCCTCTTTGAGTAACCACTTCACATCATAAATTACATTGCGATCTTTACTAATTTGATCAATATTCAGGTTCTGAAATTCCTTATGTGCCACAGCCATAATTGTTGCATCGAATTTCTTCATGGGAAGTTCGCTGACAATATCAATATTGTATTCGTGTTTAGCGACTGTCGGATTGGCCCAGGGGTCGTAGACCGTAATGTTTACGTCGTATTCTTTGAGTGCTTTGTAAATATCTATTACTTTGGTATTGCGTACATCGGGACAATTTTCTTTGAACGTGAATCCCATAATCAGAATTTCAGAATTTAAAACCTGAACACCCTTCTTCAGCATTAGTTTAATGACTTGATTTGCAACGTAAGCCCCCATGCTGTCGTTCATACGTCGTCCGGCAAGAATAATTTCAGGATTATAGCCGTGGCGTTGTGCGCATTGTGCTAGATAATAGGGATCTACTCCTATGCAATGACCACCTACCAATCCCGGCTTAAATGGCAGAAAGTTCCATTTTGTAGAGGCTGCCTCTAATACATCTTGTGTGTTGATACCCATACAAGTGAATATCTTTGAAAGTTCATTCACGAAAGCGATGTTAATATCACGCTGTGAGTTCTCGATCACTTTTGCAGCCTCTGCAACTTTGATTGTCGGAGCTAGATGGGTCCCAGCCGTAATCACTGATGCATAAATATCGTTCACGAACTTGCCGATCTCTGGTGTAGAACCTGATGTTACCTTTTTAATCTTCTCGACCGTATGTTCTTTGTCGCCAGGATTGATTCGCTCCGGAGAGTAACCCGCAAAAAAATCCTTGTTGAACTTCAAGCCTGAAACTTTTTCTACAACCGGAATGCATTCATCTTCAGTAACACCTGGATAAACTGTCGATTCATAAACCACAACATCTCCTTTGGAAATCACTTTACCGACAGTAATACTAGCTCCGTAAAGAGGTGTTAAGTCTGGATTGTTATTTTCATCTACAGGAGTAGGTACGGCAACCACATAAAAATTGCAATTTCGGATATCTTCGATATTTGATGTACATATAAATCCGTTATTAATAGCGGATTGTAATAGTTCATCTGACACTTCGAGCGTTGCATCATGTCCTGCCATTAATGCCTCAACTCGTTTTTGACTCATATCAAACCCTACGGTTTTATATTTCGTGGAGAAAAGGCGAGCCAAAGGCAAACCTACATAACCGAGGCCAATTACGCAAATCTTTATTTCTTGCATGATTGTAAATTATATGATTTTACAGATTATCGCGATACCATTTGACAGCCTCTTTTAGACCATCTCGTAAAGAATATTGTGGATCATATCCCAACAATTTACGCGCTTTATCTATCGAGGCGAGTGAATGCGGAATATCACCAGCTCGGTTGGGACCATGTGTAGGTTCGAGTTGTGCTATAATAGGATCGTATTCCGAGAGAAACTCCTTTAGGTGATCGACCAGTTGATTGAGCGTCGTGCGCTCCCCAAACGCCGTGTTGTAGATCTGGTTTACCGCTGCGGGGTTGGTCGTGTCAATGGCGCGGAGGTTCATCTGGATGACGTTGTCGATGTAGGTAAAGTCGCGGGAATATTCGCCGTCGCCATTGATGTTGGGCGCTTCGTGGTTGAGGAACTTCTTGACGAAAAGCGGAATGACCGCAGCATAGGCGCCATTTGGGTCCTGCCGACGACCGAATACATTGAAATAGCGCAGACCTATGTATTCGAACCCTTCGTAGGTGCGGGCGAACACGTCAGCATAAAGTTCATCCACATATTTTGTTATCGCATACGGAGAAAGCGGTTTGCCGATCACATCCTCCACTTTAGGCAGACTCTTCGAATCGCCGTAGGTCGACGAAGAGGCCGCAAATACAAACCGGCGCACCCCAGCGTCGCGTGCGGCCACGATCATGTTCAAAAAGCCGCTGATGTTGACTTCATTCGTGGTGACGGGGTCTTTGATCGAACGAGGAACAGAACCCAAAGCCGCCTCATGCAATACGTATTCAACCCCTTCCACGGCTTTACGACAATCTTCAATCTTGCGGATGTCGCCGACGATCAATTTGAAACGGTCAGGGTAGTTTTCGATCAGCGGAATGAGATTTTCTATGTGCCCTGTGACGAAATTGTCCAGGCAAACCACCTGGTCGCCCCTTTGCAGCAAGGCTTCGCACAGATTGGAGCCGATGAAACCGGCTCCGCCGGTAACTAATACTTTATTCATAATGATATTTCGAATAGCTTCCGATTTAATTTTCGTTTTTTCATTAGACTTCGATCCGTACCTCTCCGCGGTCGTATATTTCATATTTCGAGTTCTTTGATTTGAACTCGGGAACTGCCTCCTTCATCAGGCGGACCATGTCGGTAATTTCGACCTTTAAGGGATAAGGCTTCCAGCTCTTCGGTTACTTCACATGCTTTCCGGTAATCATACTCCCGCTCCTTAGCGATTCGGATACGGTCATGTAATGTAGGCTCTGTATTCTCTCTATTGGAAAGTACGTCCTCATAGAGTTTCTCACCTGGCCGCAGACCTGCGTATTTGATCTTGATGTCCTTATCCCGCCAACTCGATCATCCGGCGGGCCAGATGGGCGATCTTCACCGATTCGTCCATGTCGAAGACGAAGATTTGGTTGCCCGTCGACATCGTAGCTGCTTCCATTACCAACCGGCAGGCCTCCGGGATCGTCATGAAGAAACGGGTGATATCAGGATGTGTAACCGTCACAGGGCCGCCTTTGGTGATCTGCTCCCTGAAATGAGGGATCATGAAGCCGTTCGAGCCCAGTACGTTTCCGAAGTGTGTCGTCACGAATTTCGTCTTGCCCTTCATCGAACCCTGCTCGATCGACAACCCCAGCGACTGTACATAAATTTCCGCAAGGCGTTTCGTACAGCCCATGATATTTGTCGGGTTCACAGCCATGTCCGTCAAGATCATCACCATCTTTTTCACATCATACTCGATACACTTGTCCGCCACGTTGCGCGATCTGGCAACATTCACCAGCACCGCTTCACCGGGATTCTCCTCCATCAGCGGAACGTGCTTGTAAGTGGCGGCATGAAACCCCACCTGCGGATGGTAGGTCCGGAATACGAAGTCCGAACGCGAAGGGATTCGCACGTCGCCGATAATCGGGATGAATTTCAACTCCATGCAAGGTTGTGCATCGGAGTCTCACCATTATCATACAGAATAAATTTCCAGATACCGAATGTTGCCAACTGTCGGCATGGTTCCGAGCCGATAGGCCCGGCGGCGGTTACAAGAATGGTCTTGTTTCGGAAATTGGCGATGATCTCTTCCATCGAGATTTTAATTTCAGGGTGGCCCAGCAAGTCCTCGACCTTGATCTCACGGATCGACTGCTTCATAATCTTGCCTCCGATAACTTCGTCGATCGTCGAGGCGACCAGAATCTTTACCGATTTTTCCGTACAGTATTTGATCAGCTGATCTTGTTTGTGTTGCGCATCGTCATTGGTCGCGAAAAGTATGGCGTCGATATTGATACGATTCCGCAGATATTCGATGTTGTCTCCAGTAGACATGACAATCTTTGAAGGCTAGCAACCAAAGCCACCGCTTTATATCTTGTTCCGTAAACTAACACCCGCTGACAACTGTTACGTCGGACAGATCTCAATTTGAGCAGATCGTGGATGACGATCATGCCGAGGCGAAGTCCCAGCAACAGGAACAGAGTAACCAAGACATCCAATAAGAGGCCCATGGCAATGGCAGCCATGAGATGGAGCAGGGTTCTGAGGCAGCGTGAGGACATATCCGAACAACGGCGCGTCTTTCAGCAGAACCGTGGCGCCGAGTTTCCATACTTCGCGTAAGGTTGAGGGGCGGATGATGCTCCGGAATGTACGGAAAAGGACAAACGCAATAACGCTGAGTAAACATGTTAGAAGACTGGCTCCGTATTCTATCGTAAAAGCAGGATTGGGGAAGAGGCCGCGCACCAACGGATACGCAATTAAAGTGGCGAAAACTGAAAGGAGGGCATCGATACCCTAGATCAACCATGAGGAAGAGTATCGTGAAGAAGAGGTATTTCTCAACTCCGATACGCGATAGAAAGTGATAAATCATGTGAGGTGTGTAAAATTATTCAGCAGGCGGTTATGTCAATTCTTCCACCTCTACTCTATGCCATTCCCGATAACGTTCGAGCGGGAGTTCTTCCGTTGTCAGCATCCGGTAGTCCGGTTTCGCGATCCGCAGGATATGACGGCGGGAATAAGCGCGCAGTTCGGCATCTGTTACTGCGGCCATCACGACGGGGAATGGATAGGTAATGAAACGTATGATGGAAGTTTCGCTTCGAGGAAATAACCGGCACAACTGATAGGCCGAGTGTTCGAAGGCCACCCAGTAGTTTTCGAATCCGTATAAATGGGCAAACTGCAGATTGTCCTTTTCCTGGTTCAAGATTTCTGCCTGATGAGTCGACAGAAAATCCATCAAGCTTACCCCCGGCGAACTTGCGTTTCCGACAGGCTGCTGTCTGTCCGAGATGCCGGCAGTTTCGGTGCTTTTCATAGATTGGATATTACGGCAGAAGGTATCAGTGTCCCAACCAGCGGTCGTAGTCGTCCAACCTCTGGATGAGTTGCTGTTTGCTCTTTTTGGGCCTTTCTTCCTGCCGCCACTTGTCGATGATCTCATGCGCTTGGGTATGGTAAAGGCTACTGTTCGTGCATCCGTAGAGCGTGGTAAGAAGCAAGGCGCGGGATTGTTCCGCCTTGATGAGGGGGAGCATCGCCTGAAGTGTCCCGATCAGTTCTTCGGATGCTTCTCGATTGCCCAGTATCGTATAAGCCGGGAGCAACAATGCATAGAGCTTACAACGCATGGTGTCAGAATCCATGCGCAGGTTACCGTATTGTTTCAATGTGTCGGCAGCCAGCTGGCGATCGGGCTCAGTTTCCCCCCCCCTTCGGGGGCGTACAAGCGTCCTAATGCCTTATGCAACTTCGATAACAGACGGTCGTTGTCCAATCGGGTATAAACGTGCTTACCGCTGTCATTCAGGGAGATGACCTCATATTGCCCGGGTTGTACGCGCAACAACGGAATCCACATGTAGTTCTCCACGCAGACCATGATATCCCGCTTTCCGGCGCCGGGTTGGATAATAACGCTGGCTTCGGCTCCTTTGAACTGTCCTTCAGTGATGCGTATTCGGTCGCCTTTGATAAGGCGCTCCGGTTTCGGCGTATAGACGGGGACCACATTAGAGTAAGAATCGGCTACCCATTGCAGGTTCCTCATCGCGTCCTCGGAGAGATAGGGATGATATTCGTGTTTCCCGTCTTTGATACGGGGCAGGAAATTGTATTGGGGCAGCCATTGTTTCATCCGGTAAATCTCGTATTCCGAGGCGTGGATGAATACATAGTTATACAATAACGGGCGACGGGTTTCGACAAACCCGCCGTCTCTCTTTTTCACCTCCACATACGAAGGTGCGAAATATTCGAATAATGGCTCTCTGTCTCTGTGGCGGCGTTTGAGTTCCTCTTGTAACCCTTTTGCTGGACCTTTGTGGCAGGAGGGAAGCACCATCACATACCACCTGACAGCATGAATATCCCTCATGCGATCCGAAGATGTCGGAACAGCAGAAACGAATTTGGACATTTCGAAGGAGCGAGAATCGATTTTCACCGATTGTATCGGTGATTCATCCTTTCTCATAGACAATTCAAAGCCATATCGGCGTTGTTGTTTAATACGCTGATATACAATATATTGGGTGCAGAATTAAAGAGAATTCTGAAAATTTCACTATCCTCTTCTTTTTTCTAAAATAAACAAGATCAAATCCGTGGTTCCATCATTTGACCCTGCCTCGCAACTTAAAAGAATACTCTTTTTTAAGGAGGAAAACGCAACTTCATATATGGGTTCTTTGTAAGAACACCATATGTGACAGTGCAAAAGTATGTATTATTGTTTAAAAGGCCAAACAAAACAGGCTAATTTTTACTAGGCCTCTCTCATCTAAATAATATTCTGAAAATTAATTATTTACGTCTAATGAATAACAGGTAAATGCTGCAAAATATCTTGTGAATCGCTCCTTGTTGTCGATTGTAAATTTTCTAATTAGGGAGATTTGTTTGCTATACATCCAGCATATCCGGCAGCTGTTTAGGGATTTAATGCCAGTTATGGTTTCTTACAAAGATACCATGTGTTCCCGATTACACTGCGAATGCCGTAAAAATCATTTCAGCCATTCCGTCGCTTGTTTCGCAAGATTTCGAATATCAATGCAGAGAGCTTTCAGTTCTCGTGTCCGTTGCTTCAAAGCAGCGATCTGTCGGACGACGGTGACATTCGGAAAGTGTGCATTGACGGCTGTTACAATCTGGCCATAGTTATAACCGTGATGCGCTGAAACTGGAAATAAAAGTCATTCAAACGAGCGGTAAACTGTACTTTGACAGGTCGCGTTCGATGACCTCGAAACGTTCCGAGAAGATCCGTTTGACAATAAAACGGTTCCGATTATGCTCCCGTCCTGCTTCTGAAAGCATCTTTTCAAACCTGATATTTTTCTTCGTTGTAGATTTAAATGATAGGGGATCGGTAGCTGTAGGTCGTCCGGTTCTCTTTTGAGCGGTTATCATGGTGTTGGTAGTTAAAGTGGCGTGACTTGGGAACGCTACTCCGGCCTCGCAGAGCGAGCTGTACTTTTGCAGAAACAAAAGTCTCGATTCTTCACCTGTTCCAGTATTTGTTTCTCGGTCGTGTGGATAGCACGGTCGAGGATTGGAAACAGATAATCTTCCTCTACTTGGTCGGTGTGGTACTTGTCGATGATTTCCTGTGCCTGTTCCGTCTGACAATAATTCATCAATTCATCATCTTACCTGTCTTGCGTCTTGTATAGTAGGTTCTGCCATTGTAGATGTCCCCGTATGTCAGCAGGACAATATCTTTGAAATTGATTCCAGCCATGAAATAAGAGAATAGAAAGATGTCTTTGGCAAGCTGGGTGTAAAAACCTCTGTCCAATAAATCCAATTCAAACAGTTTGTGGATGTCCTCTTTCGTGATGGCACGTTTGCGGGTATTCGTCCACAAGCTACCTACCTTGAACTGCTGAAAGGGATTCGATTTAGGCTCGAATATACCCTCTGAAACCGCCTTGTTATAGACTGTTTTCAGTATGCTGAACTTGGTGGTAAGGCTGTTATTGACATTGCCACGCTGACGCAGGAAGATTTCAAACTCATGCAAGTAGGTTAAATCCAATTCATCAAAGCCCATGTTCGTACTCTTGAAATGCTGCATCAAAGCAAGCGTTACCTTATGTTTGTTGGCTGAACCGTATTTCTCGACCTTTTCCAATCTGTCGATTATCTGCTTGAAATAATCGCCTACCGTACAATCCATACGCTTACCGATGGTCTCGAACAGCGTTTCAAAGGTTACAGGGATTTCGAGGGCTTTCAATTTCTTAATCTTCTTTTCGTACTCTTTGATTTTGGCGGTTATCTGAAACTGAATATCGTCCCTGTCAGGGCAGTCATTCGTTATCTTTTGTGCTTCTGCATCCCAGTATTCACGGGCCACAGAAACGCCTAATCCGACCGGTTTCTTGCGGTTATCATGGAAAAACAAAAGGCAATAAAGGGCTGGTGTTGTTCTTATAGATTACATCCTTGCGGAGTATTGCTCTGAAAGTCATTGTTTTGCATTGTTAGATGCAGGAGGAAAAACACATTTCCAATGGGGGGGGGTATGGAGAGGCAATGGGGAGGCAGAGCCGTGAAAAGGCTGTTTAGAGGCCATTTTGTGTTACACAACGGACATCTGTAACACACGGCAGAAAAAGAAAAACGAGCGATAATCCATTGATTATCACTCGTTTATCAAGAGCGGAAAACGGGACTCGGACCCGCGACCTCAACCTTGGCAAGGTTGCGCTCTACCAACTGAGCTATTTCCGCAAAATGTGCGATCTTCTTTCGGAGATTGCGTTTGCAAAGATAGACAAAAAAAACGGATTTCCAAATTCGGAGCGACAGAAGATCCGATTTTTCGTCATACTTGGCTGTGCTTCGGACGTGGTGTGCTGGTAAAATGCAGACAGAGGTTTATTTTTGCTTGCGACTTATTCGCATCTTTGACTTCGTCGAAGATACTCTAGTTCGGCAATGTTCAAATAAATTTGACATTGCCCTCGCTTATTCGCATCTTTGGCTGCACCGGAGATGCTCCCGCTCGGCAAAACACAAACTGCGTTTGCTTTTGCTCTCGCTTATCCGTATCTTTGCCGGAGCATGAATCGCATGATCGACATATTCTCCGTGCTGGGGCATCGGCTGGCGGCGTTCGGAAAGACGCCGGATACGGTGGAGGTCGTTCGCCGTGCCGCAGTCGAAAATCCGTGGTTTCTGCCGCAGGAGATCATCCGGGCCGTGAAGGCTATTCGCTGCGAGATGCTCGAACGGCAACGGCTCGAAGCGTGGGCGGGCGCATATCCTCCGGTGCGGACGCCGAAGCGGGTATTGGTGGTTATGGCCGGCAATATTCCGCTGGTCGGTTTTTTCGATCTGTTGTGCGTGCTCGCGAGCGGGCATGCGTGCAGGGTCAAACCTTCGAGTAAAGATACCGTTCTGATCGGTTATGTCGTTGATTTGCTGAGAACGATCGATCCGGCTATTCCTCTTCGGATGGCAGAGCAGGGTGAGCGACCGGATGCAGTCATCGCAACCGGAAGCGACAACGCGAACCGCTATTTTCGGATGCTGTTCGGCGGCATTCCGTCGTTGTTGCGCGGAAGCCGGCAGTCGGTCGCGGTCTTGTCGGGCAGGGAGACGGCGGCGGAGCTGAGCGGCCTGGAAGAGGATATTTTCTCCTATTCGGGGCTGGGATGCCGCAACGTGTCGTTGCTGTTTCTGCCGCGCGGGTATCTGCCGGAGTTGCGTTGCACGGCGCTCAATGAAAAATATCGCCGCAATTATCTTCGGGAACGCGCCCTTCTGCGGATGCGCCGAATGCCGTTCGTCGACCTGGACGGGGCGGTATTGTGCGAAGATCGGTCGTTTCCGGCGGCGCTCAGCCGCATCCACTATACGTTTTACGACTCGCTTGCCGATGTGGAAGCGTGGTTGGCGGCCCATGACGATCGGTTGCAATGCGTCGTTTCGCAGTGTGTGCGGCACTCCCGCCGCGTCGCTTTCGGGCGGGCGCAGCATCCCGGTTTGACCGATTATGCCGACGACGTGGATACGATGCGGTTTCTCGGTACGATCTGATCCGGAAAAACATCGTGAGAGGGCGATTCCGGATTATTCCCTAATCTTCGGCTACGCCTTAGATGCTTTCGCTCGGCAAATCGCAAACGAGTTTGCATTTGCCCTCACTTATGCGTATCTTTGGCTGCGCCGAAGATACTTCGTCTCGGCATAGTCAAGCTGACGCTTGTTTCTGCGCTCGACTTTTCGTATCTTTGGCTTTGCCGTAGATACTCCCGCTCGGCAATGTTCAAATAAATTTGACATTGCCCTCGCTTATTCGTATCTTTGCTATGGGATAAATCTTCGCCGAGGGCGGTTCGGTTCCGAGGCGGGCGAAATTCTTCCCGATCTTAAAGATTCAGAGAATATGTCGATGGTATTCAAATTCCGTATGTTGAGCGACGAAAACGATAATTTCGTCCGCGATCTCGAAGTGCCCTACGATATGACGTTGCGCGGTTTTCACGAATTCCTCGTGCGGATTCTCGGTTATGAAGCGTGCATGACTTCGTTCTTTACGGCCGACGGGCAATGGGAGCGATTGCAGGAATATACGCTGCTCGACATGGGAGACTCCGAGAGCATTCCGATGGAGGACGTATCGCTCGGTCAACTGCTTCACCACAACAGGGAACGATTGATCTATCTCTTCGATCAGTTGAACAACAGGGCCCTTTACCTCGAATTGACCGAAGCGAAGAAGCCCGAGCCGACGATGGAGTATCCGCGCGTGGCATTCGAACATGCTCCGGCTCCCGACCAGTACGATCCTGCGGCGAACGAGGACGACGGCTCGATCTTCGAGCAGATGATGGACGATTTCGGCGAATTCGAGGGCGACGACAGTTTGGACGATGAGTAGGTCGCAACTGATCGTAATCGTCGGCCCTACCGGAGCGGGAAAAACGGATCTGAGCGTCCGTATCGCCGGCCACTACGGCGCACCGATTCTTTCGACCGATTCCCGGCAGATTTACCGGGAGTTGCCGATCGGTACCGCACAACCTTCCTCCGATCAACTTCATGCCGTTGAGCATCATTTCATTGCGTCGCATAGCATTACGCAGGAGTTCAATTGCGGCGCATTCGAATCGTCGGCATTGCAACTGCTCGAAACCCTCTTCCGGAGAGGTCGGCGGGTCGTCGCCGTCGGCGGGTCGGGACTCTACGTGCGGGCGTTGTGCGAAGGGATGGACGATCTGCCGCAGGCGGACGGGGCGCTTCGCAGGGAGTTGATGCGGCAGCTCGAAACCGAAGGGGTAGAGGCGCTGGCCGAACGGTTGAAGAGGCTCGATCCGGTCTATTACGGGGAGGTCGACTTGCGGAATCCCGCACGTGTGCTGCGTGCCGTAGAGGTCTGTCTGCAAACCGGCAGACCCTTTTCGTCGCAGCGTACCGGACTGCGCAAGCAACGCCCGTTCGACATCGTGAAGATCGGCGTGACGCTTCCGCGCGAGGAGCTGTACGCCCGCATCGACCGGCGGGTCGACGCCATGTTGGAGGCAGGGTTGGAGGAGGAGGCGCGGCGGATGTTGCCCTACCGCAGCCTCAATGCACTGCAAACGGTAGGGTATAGGGAGTTCTTCGATTATTTCGACGGAACGGTTACGCGCGACGAAGCCATAACGCTCATCAAACGCAATTCACGTCGGTATGCCAAGCGGCAGCTCACATGGTTTCGCCGCGATGCGGAGATTCGGTGGTTCTCACCGTTCGATACGGAAGGCGTCATCGCCTGGATCGACGCCCAGAGCGGCGCAGGGGAGTACTAATTCGATGGTTTTGCCTGCGACATAGGCGGGCGACGCATACCAGTAGCCGTGGCGTCCCGCCCGCTCGCCCCAAGAGTTTTTCACCTTGTAATAGCTGTTTCCGAGCGAATCGACGGCCGTGCCGACGATGTGCATGACGTGGTCGTCGGTCGTGGCCTGCGTGTCGAACATCCGCTGGCGGAGCGGCTGGTCCACGACGATCTCCGGTGCGGGAAGCGTGATGCGTCCCTCCTGCTGCGGCAGCAGGGCGATGCCGGCCCGTCGACCGAAACCCCGCTCCGAGACATCGGCGTCCCATGCTGCCGTATAACCGGCCGCAAGAGCGCTGTCGAGCAGTCGCATCAGCGAGTCGAGCGGAATATTAAGTGTCGCGTGCGCCGCCCAGTTGTCGGGAATTTCCAGCACGAACCGTTCGAAAAAAGGGTGGTGGGTGAAGGAGGTCAACGCGGCGTAGTCGTCCCGCCGGAAGCCGATCGAGTCGGCATAGGAAAACGGCGTGTAGGCAACCCCGTCGATTACGAAGCGGTCGGGACGCGCACCCAGCCGCCGATCGAGTTCTTCGTCGATCATCCGCTGCCAATGCTCCTTTTCATACAGTTTTTTGTCGACGATCCGCTTCGCCAGCCGCCGGATCGCCTTCGCCAGCGAGGCGTGGTCGTAGGTGCCGTCGGCCGCTCCGCCTTCGTAGAGGGATTGAGGCACGATGCCGTAGCGGTCGACCAGCCACAGCACGTCCTGAATTTCGCCGCCCTGATCGAAAGCGACACGGCCGCGTGTGCGGACGTACTTGACGGCTTTTTCGAAGTAGGCATGGCGGACGACCCACATCTCCGAGAGATCGAGCGTGCACCGTCGGGTGCGGATCGCTTCGCTCTCGATGAGCGACACCCCGCCGAAGGCCCAGCAGGGTCCCCCCTTCGCCCGATTCGATCCGCTGC
>OATG01000556.1_pt1 | contig 39782 bp, 46 predicted proteins | sample 1516581 | NCBI WGS metagenome assembly OATG01 (sample SAMEA2579930, study PRJEB22360) | human gut metagenome | biome: human gut; feature: human-associated habitat; material: faeces | place: Denmark | collected 2008/2010
TGTAAACAATTCATGGAACAACTTCTCCACGGGGCAGACGAGCGACACAGATGCTCTTAACACTCTAATTGTAAATGGCTACTTCAAGGAAAACACAAATAGTTCGCAACTCACAGTTCAGGCCAAAACCCCTACAACTCAAAGCTGGATATCAAGATTTTCTTTTTCCTTCGATGAGTCTGCTATTTTCAACAATCCGGTCGCTAGTGGGAGTGATGTTGAGATAGAGTCTTTCCTTTTTGAGAACCAGTACGACCCCTCTCAAGAGGTATTAACCAAAGGGCCGTTCAGGATGTTTGTTTTCGACGCAGAGACTCAAGAATTCCTTACTTACTCTATTAACTCGATATTGTTGCCTGACGACAAAAATCAGTTGCCAATCCTTGAGTTCTATTTCTTAGGTTTGGTGTTGAAGGCAAACCAGAAGATAAGGTGTTACTTCTCTTCGGCATCGGTTCCCTCATGGGAAGGTGCAGAACAGATTTTGCAGTTATCAGTCTTTGGCGAGGCTGGCCATGATGTGGAATATGGATTTTTCCCATACATGGATGTGAGAGTTAAAGCTACTACATCCAAGATAGAGTGGGACGAAACCAAGCCTGTATATCTGGACATCATTTCAGCTAACGGGCAAACAACCACAGGCTATTGCTTTGGCGGCAATGAGGTAAATAATAATTATTCTTATTACCAGCAAGCACCGGAGGGTGAAGGCTTGTTCTCCCAGAGCAAAATCGTATTTAATGTTAAGTCTGAAATTGAAAACGATATTGGCCAAGCCGGGAACAGCGGATTTATTACTCCCCCGTCCAGCACCTCATCGACTCTTCCAAACTTTGTTTTTGGGCTTCATATCTTTTCGGAGTTTATTTCAATGCCAATGGGGAATGCCAATAATTATGTCATTCCTGCGACCACTACGAAGATTAGCCAACTTAGGTATCAAGTATCACGGGATGAGGGCAACGACGTAACTCCTTCATCTTCATTTCTTAGTGATGACGGTCTGGCTTATGGTGCGCCAAGGATTCAGGCCACAGTTCAGGCATTGGACTATGATGCCCCGATAGCTATGGAAAAGAGCACTTCCATGTCGGTATCAACAAACTTGTCTAACGGGAGAGACCATATTGTATTGAGTGGACAAAGCTCTACAGATACAAGACTGTACTTTTCCTTAGATGATGCTAAAAAGGTGAACGTATTAGCGGCGTATATTCTGTATGATTCCACTATCATTAGCTGACACAGGCGGCCTAACCGCAGATGGTTTGTTGCCATTGACAGGCTTCCCCTCATGGATGTGGGGAAGCGACATTCTTAATGGTCAACTCTGGGGTGGAACAGAAATAGCAGAGCCAGCTTACAACGAAATTTGGACAGACCCTACGACTGGTGTTACGAATGCGCTCCTACCTTCGTTGACTGGATTGGAGCCAATGAACGGCCTGTATGATATTGATTATCAGATAGGTTATCCTGAAATGCCCCAGCCGCCGACATATAACCCTAACACAAGTTATTTATCATCAACGACTTCAATAGATACGTCAGCTGGGTTCGAGAAGTCTAATCCCAACAAAATAGCATGGGGTGACACGTTTGACCCGTTCGGCTTCAACTCTGCGACGCTTAAAGGATTTGGTAGTGTTCTTTCGGATGTGTCGTCTTCCTTGAGCAAGAAGCGGTCATATGCCAACTATGTCGCCAGTTATGAGAATCAGGCACAGGCGTTAAGGAATCAAGCCGAGTCGGCATACAGGATTGCCGGAATAAACATGTCTCGCCTTCGAGGGAATCAGGCGAAATACCTAGCCCAGCAAAGGGTGTCAGCAGTCAGGACAGGCTTCGCCCCGACTTCCGGTTCCATAGGCGCTGTACAACAGGCGACAATGAGCCAGTTCGAGCAACAAATAGCTGATGCTTGGGTGGAAGCGGAACAAAAGAGGCAGAACACAATGTATCAAGCAAGCGTTGCTGATTGGCGGGCAAGCGAAGCCCGGAAGGCTAGCAAGCGCTCCTCCGGTGGATTCCTTGGCTCACTACTTGGCTCTGGTGTGGGAGCTTATTTTGGAGGCCCCACCGGAATGGCGATAGGTTCTAAGATAGGTTCATCCATAGGAGGGTTATTTTAATCATGGCGACCAACGATACTAGAGACATAAGACTGGGTGTCAGTAGTGCGAACAAGGAGGGGTTGTTGCCTTCTCCTTCAAACCGTTATTTGCGCTCCACTTATGATGCGGCCAGATATGTTCCTATTGGAAATGAGTTCGACAAAGAGAGCCGAGTAAAGGAGCTTGGAGACCTTGGAGAAGGACTCACAATGTGGTCGAAGGCGCAAGCGGAAGTCGAGACAACGAACGACAGTATTCAGTCACGGCGCATGCAGGCAGAGTACATGGAAGCTTCCACACAGGTTTTCAATCAGCTTCAAAAAGACCCCAGCACGATGAACAATCCTGCGGTTTGGCTGGACGCCTATACGGAGGAGATGACATCAAGGGTGGCAGAGATTAACAACAAGTATGCCAAATCGTTTTATGTTGGGCGCAATCAGATGTTGTCCAATGAAAGGCTCAACCTGTTGCTGAAAGAGGAGAAGAACAAGGTGGGCCTGATGGCGGCAGACAGAATATCAAAGATGGCCGCAGACGAAACTAATGCGGCGTTCAAGATTGCTGTGGCCAACAGGGATTTCGGGTTGGCTAGGGAGATAAATAAAAGCCCCTACCTAACACCTGCGGAAAAGATGTTGAATGAGAATGGAATTGTTCAAGCCCAGACACAAGACATCATCCAGCAGGAAACATTGAGGAATCCTTGGGGTGTGCTGGAAGAGGTGAACAGGGATGGCGCTGTACAGCGTCGTGAATTGACCTACGAGCAACAGCAGTACGCATTGAACCAAGCGCAGGGCCGGATAAGCATGATTCAAAAGCAATCGTATGACTCGCTCGTACAGAAGTTTTTGTTCAACCCGGAAGAGTTTGAGATGGATGTCGCCAAAAAGCTATTGGACACCAACCAGCTGACGACCCAGCAATATGTCAACCTCCTCAACATGAAGAAGACCATGAGCGCCAAGGTTGAGCCGACTCCAATGCAGTTTGCGGCCATGTCTAATTGGGCAGTCAAGCTTTCAGAGGATTATCACAAAGAGTCGCCAGAGGGACAGGCCAACATCCTCTCCCAAGCTGAACGGCTTCTTGAGCGGATGAATTTCAGCACCAGCGACAAGAACTCATTGCTCAAGCTTGTAACACAAAAGATTTCCCCGGAAACGTTCAATCAGGCTGACAAGTTGGTAGAGAAGTTTTGGGATAACGGCCAACTACCTCTGACCAAGACAGAGGATTACACCGGAACTCAAGGAGGGACTACTCCGATTTATTTGACGGAGGAAGAGTTTAATACCCAGTTCAAAGAGAGGAAGAACCAGTTTTTCTTAGACAAAAGCAGGACATACCTAGACCCGAAAACGGCAAAAGACAGGTATGCGGTAATGGAGTATGTGCCGGACTCGAACAATCTGTTCCTGCAAGAAAAGATAAAAAGCGAAGTTCGTTCCGTCCTTTCTGATAAGATTGCTGAATATAGGGCAGAACACAATGGGAAATCTCCTACCGGACAAGAGCTTTATGAGCTTGTTTTTTTCGCACAAGAAGAGGCGTTCTCCCGGAATAATATCAGCAGTATTGACCCATTATCTTCTGCCTCTGTTTATCCTTCTGGACAGCAAGACAGAGACGAAAGAAAGGCGACATTTATTCCGAACAACGTTAGAGTGTCGGCTATATCGAATAAAGCTTCTATAGATATTCCGACTAATGGTGCTTTTATTGTTTGGGCCGGAAGTAACTCTTTCATTACAAACGAGAAAGACTACTTGAGCATATATAAACGGGCCGGGGCGCCCCCTCAAGGATTTATCGTAGCAGATGAATCTTTCCTCCAAGCTCCACACAAAGATTTAATGGATGTGCAAGCTATGATTTCGGCCAAAGCGATAGCGGCGAAAGCTGGATTAGATGCACAAGGAGAGCAGGGAATTTATTGTGCATTGCTTTCCTATTGGAATAATTTATAAACAAATCATGGAAGAGCTTTCAGAACAACCCGAAGATTCTATCCTGTTGGATGAAATAAAGAAAATGAATTCGGGCCTCGCTTCTAATAAGGAGCAACCTGAAATAACAGAAGAGGATTTAGAAGCAAATCCTCAAGCTTACTCTTCTGAACAAATTGAAGGGGTTTTAAGAAACAAGAGAAGTATTCGCACAAAGCTTGACGATTATTTAAGGATGTCGTCTAGCTTGCTTCCTACTACTCCACGAGAAGTCTTAGATGCCGTAGGGACATTGCGTGAGGAACTGCAAGCAAATGGTATAGACCCGGAGTATGAGAGGTATCGTGAGAAGATAAAAAGAAACGAAGATATAGTTTATTCGGTTACTAGGTATATCAATCCAACAACAGGCTTGTTTGGGGATGTTCCTGCACAAGATGTAACAAACAATAAGCTGGAAAAAATACTTAGTGCTGAGCAAATTAGGGATTTCAATAATGCCCCGCAGTTTATGCGAGACAAATATGTTTTCAATCGCATTGTTGAAAACTTTTTCCCGGAAGGGGAGATGGATAAAGGGTATGCACTAGAACTCCTGAAAAAGCATTATCAAACCGACTCAATGCACGGAGTTGTCAGCAAATACGCTCAAGAGCTTCAAAGGAACAAGGATGAGGAGACAGCATACAATGAAGCCTCTACCAGATTTTTCGATTCCTTTATAGAAACAGGAGGCGATTACCAGAAAGCAATCGACAGCTTGGAAGGCAATCTAAACCTGTATGCGGAAAACATTTTCAACCAAGAACCTGCGCTTAAATACATTTACCAGCGTGCGTATAACTCCGTCTCATGGATTAAAGATGAATACATAGAGAGCGGAGAGCTGGATTGGGACAAGATGGCAGACAGGTTGTTGAAGCTTGGGGAAGGAGAGACGTTCTCTCTAGCCATTCAGATGCTTCCCTACATGTTGCCCAAAGACGACAGGACTTGGCTCACCCAAGCCATAGACGACACCGCCTCTGATGTCTCCCGCTTTGCTAGGCTTATGGTTGACGGAGGAGGTGATAGCGCCCAAGCAGAACGCCTTGCGTTGGCTATCCAGCAGGAATATCGTCAGGGCCGAGACATGCCTACTTCGTATCTAGGAATAGCGGCTAAGGTAGTAACAGACCAAGTTCCCAAGATAACGGCAGTAACAGGAAGTTCTCTTTTAGCTAGTGGTGGAGGCCCTGTATCTATGGCCGCCACAGGTATGGCTGTCGGCTCAATGGTGTATGGTTCAACGGTAGGTCTTGAGGCATATAGGACGAATTCTTCTAGGGCAGGAGCATTGACATATGGTGTTACTGTTGGGGCCTTGGAAGGTCTCCTTGAAAACATAACTCTTGGTGCTGGTGCTTTGGCCACCAAGGGTATTAAGGTGGCAGAGGCAGGTAGGAAAATGGCCTCTGTTGTCGGAAGAGTTCCCGCTACCGTAAGAGGTGCGGCGGCTGGTGCTTTGTCTGAATATACCCAAGAAGTCATTGCTGACCCAATTTATGTTGGATTGGAGAATGTAATGCGCTCTGCGGGGTTTGAGCTTACCCAGCAAAACACCCTTAAAAACTGGTGGGAAACATTGGACTTCACATCCCCTGAACTATTGGGGGCTACAGCCATTCTTGGAGGCTCCATTGGTGCTGTTGGGGGCTATCAAGCTAACCACCTCATCAACCGAGTAGGAAGAAGCGCTTCGGCTCTTCAAGCTTATGGTGTACCCGAATCGGAAGCTGTGGCTATTGCCGAAATGCCAGACAGCAAGGAGCGCACAAACAGGCTTATATCGGCCCTTCGCAATAACCGGGTAAGCCCCGACGTGCAAATAACAAACCAGCAAGCGGGGATATTCCTGAACTTTTTAGCTAAGAATGCAGAGAGGTTTAAGGATGTTGAGCTGATGCCGGAGATATCCGACAACGGGGACGGAACCTTTAATATTGTTGAGAGAGACCCGGTAAGTGGAGCTGAAAAAGTAACCACAGTAACAGACGAAATCGCAGGGACGTTCATGTCTCAAGCGTTGCAGTCAAATCCGGGATTTATCAGGGCATTAAATATTTTCGCCCAAGAAGAGATAGAGTCAGGGGTGGGCAAGGAGACGAAGATAAAGAGCTATACTCCTGACGAACTCCGAGCAAAAATCCAATCCACAGAAGACAACAATGCAACTATAGCACGACTTAGGGCTTTGGCTGTAATTAACCAAGACCCGGAATTGTTGCAGAGTTTTCGTGATGGGAAAGTAAGTATTGAAGATGTAGCAAATGAGCTGGAAATTGTATCTGCATATAGAGATGGCACGATTGCTGTTGCGAGGGGTGAAGCGAATCCTCTCAATATTCTGGAAGAAATAATTCACGCCCGTGCAATATCCGACTTGGAGAGCGGCGTTATTTCTCGAAGCGTCATTGAAACACAGGTAAGGAATTACTTGGAGTTCTTGGGACGTAGTGCGGAAGAGATAGGGGATTTGAGCAATGACGTTGTGTTGCAGGAACATTTGGCGAATATGGGGAAGGCTTTGGCAACAACGCCGGAACTGTTTTCCGCAATGCCCGGCAATGTTCAAACAATCCTTGAGTGGCAGAAGGACGCTATAGCGGAAGTAGGAAATGTCTTTGCGGAAGGCGCTCTGATAAAAGAGGCCATTGAGCAGGGCATTGTCTCTCCCGATTTTGTCAAGTGGTCTAAATCTTTGGCGACTATGGCCGAACGTCGTGACGGTCAGGATATGGCAGAGCTTGTCAATGGTGCGACCGGAGAAAGCATTTTGCCAATGGGACAGAGCCTTCCTTCCGTGAGGAGGCGTGGAACCATTGATGTAACTCCTTCTGTAAGAACCATTAACGAAGCCATATCAAACATAGTCAATGGCGCATCGGAAAGGTCTATAGGCCAGCTCCATAAATTGCAGAGGAGCATGATAAAGCTTTCGGAAAGGTTTTCTCAAGGGAAGCTGACCGAACGAGGACAACAGAAAGCGTTACTGAATTCTGTTCTCTCTATCGCTAATGCAATGGCTTCTGGTAGCCGGAAGTTTATCTCCAACCAGCTTGCCGAAAGGCTTGCGAATCCCAAGAGCAACGAAGCGTTTAATGCGGACATGAAGACTGCATTGGATGCCACAGTAGCGGCCTTGAACGAAAGAGCGGAGGCGGCGAGCCGGAAGCAGTTGGAGCGCATTATTCAGGACGAGATAAACAGGAGGGTTGAGCAAGCGGACGCTAAAGCCAAGAAGGATTTCAACAGGGAAATGAAATTCCTCCGGGGTTTAATCTCCAAGGAAATAAGGAAAGACATCAAGGAGGAAAGAGCGGAGGCGGCGGCAGAGAAGAAGCTTGCTACTAAAAGCATAGAGAGCTTGCGAAGGCTTGCCGAGAATGCTTTTAAGGACACCAAGGGACGCTCTCGTTCTTTGGACGCACAAGCCAGAGAGGAAACTATGGATGCCCTTGAGGTTATGGCTATGTCTCCTTCCGAAGTTGCAACCCAGCTTGAAGTCTTGGATAGCACCATAGATGAGCTTCAAAACCAGCCTGCCACAGAAGAACTTGCTCTGGAACTGGAAAATCTGGAAAACCAAAAGAATCTCCTTGAGGTGTTTGGTAGTGCATTGTATCGGGAGAAGATGCCTAACGGAAGGTATAAGTATGCTCTCAATGCACAGCAACTTGCGGAAGCAGTTAAGACATTGAAGGAGCTACAGCGTGAAGGGCGACTCCGCAGGAAAAAGGTTAATGAACGTATTGAGCGCTTCTATAATGATTTTAACGCTAAAATCAATGAGCGAGTAGGAGGAGAGAAGAATCGTGATGCCCTTAGAAAAGCCGTAATGGAAAGGGACCAACGGGGGACGGGCTTTTTGGATAGAATCTTCACGCAATTCATGAGCCTTCAACAACTCCTCGAAGTGATGTCTTCCATGAAATCCTTTAAGGACATAGGGACATTCTTACAGAACAACGTCCAATTCGCAGAGCAACAGCGAGGGGTAGAAAAAGAAAAGGCTACGTCCAATGCGATTCGCATCATGCGTGGAATGATGGAGATTGCAGGGCAGAACTCTCCAAGGTATTTTGATGAGCTTTCTACAAAAACTATTCCCTTTATGGGGCATGAGCTAACCAAGTATGGCCTTGTAAAAGTCTATCAGACATTGAGAGAGAAGGATGGCTTGGATGTATTGAGAGAAAACCTTGGAGACAAGGGGATGGATTTCGGCAACTATCGTAAGTACCAACAGGAGTTGGAGGGCTTAAACAAGAGCCTCGATGATGGTGTTATTACTTCCGAAGAGTTTGAGTCCAAGCTGGAAGCCATTGAAGAAGAATACCTTGCGAGGAAGGAAAAAGATGTTGCCAAGCTGTTGGAATTGCTTGGGCCGGATGGGCTTTACCTTGCTGACGAGTTACAGAACCTGTATCGGGAAAAGGGCGAGAAGCTACGGGCGTTCATGGCAGAGAACTATGGCCAGACGGTTATCCTTGATGACTACTATACGCCCCGCAATATTGCCGCCTATAATACAATGCAAGAAGGGGATATGGATGCTTACAGTAAGGGACACGTCACAAGGACGGGCTTGCCCTCTTACGCAAAGCACCGGAACACTCCCTCTTCGGCGGCGCTCTCTCTGGAAATAAACCCTCTTGGGGAATATCTTCGTTATAGCTCTATCATGGAGGGGTGGATGACAGCTTCGGAACTGGTCAACTTCAACAACCGGGTATGGGCTAATCCCACCACGAACGCCCAGTTGCAGAAATTATTAGGCCCAGCCAATTTCGAGGCGGCAAACAAAGCCCTGTATTACTTCATCAACGAGGGGCGTGTGTATGCCCAAAAGAGCGTGTTGGCAGAGGTAATGGGGAAAGTGTTCCAAGTATTGGCTAAGACAAGGATTGCTTTCTCCTTGGCTTCTCTGGTGCGCTCTGGGGCGTCTTTGTTCAACCCTATCGTTGGTAGCAACTTCTCCATGATGGAAATTATCAAAGGCGTGGCAGAGGTGACAAGCGGGAACTATAAAGGTTTTACCCTTGAAGAGCTTCGTGACTTGGAGGCAATGAAGGAACGTAAGTACCGTGGATGGGAAGACCGTGTGCTTGCCGATAAGGCATTAAGCATTCCCCTAAAAAAACAAGCGCAATGGGGATATTGGCAGGAAGCGGGCATGAGCGGCCTTATGGCTTTTGACTGGTGGAGCATATCTTTTGTGAATCAGCTGACCTCCCACATGCTTGCTAATCGCGGTTTGTCGCATGAACAGATAAGATGGGAGCTTAACAAAAACATCTACCAGACGGCACAGCCTTTATCTACCTCCGCTAAGGCTATCCACTTGATAGGTGGAAGCTCATTTGAGCAAGCCCAGTTCCTTTTCTTGTCTGACGTGATGAACAAGTTCGGACTAGTGATGATGCAAGGCAAAAAGGATGTTCCTTTCTGGGAGGCTTTTCAGGGAGCCTTTCGTGTTTATACTATTGCCGCTCTTGCTAATGGTCTCTTCAACGGCTTGGCTACAGGTTTGTTTGGCGATAAAGACAAAGAGGACGACTTCATGAGCAACTTCTTATTGACTTCGGCATTGAGTCCGATTGTCTCTGTTCCTATGTTCGGCGGGTTTGCAGAGTGGTGCGCTTCCCTTATTAGCGGTGGTAAGCAATTCAGTCTGGGACGAGCCGATATGGCTGATTTATCCAAATCAATTCAAGGCTTAGTCAGAAGTATTGTGAAGACGTATGAGACTGTATCGGAAAAATGGGACAAGGAAGGTGCTTTGACTACCAATGATTACATTGATATGGTTTCCTATGTAGGCAAAAATATTGGGAGTGTCGCATCGGCTACCACAATATTTGGTACTTCTGGGCAGAGTATGACCAAAGCTCTAGAGATGGTAGGTGCATTATCAAATGCCCTTTCACAAGCTAAGACGACCACACAGAAATTCCTTCCAGAGTCAGTAAATCCCCTCTATACCGAAAAAGAAGCTATGAAGGAGAGGGCTAGGCAGATAAGAAGGGAGAAGAAGAAGGCCAAGCAGGAAAACGGCGAAAGGTCAGCAACCTACAGAAAACTTTCTAGGGAATTAAGACAAATAAACAAACTACTCAAGATTAGAGGCTGGGAAGACTAGCCAACAATCTTTAACCAAGACAACATTGACCAATGACTGCAAAAAAAAAGACAACCGCCCGTACAACCGGGCTAACTGGCAATCAGTTTGCTAGCGTTGAGCAAGGTCGTTCTTATGTTCTGTCAGTACACTCTCCCTCTGGGGCAGGAGAGATAGAACTATTGGCGGCCGATAGCGACCAACAGAGCGAGCCGGATATGTTTAGCATGCTTTACGAGAAAATTGAAACAGCTAGGCAAATCCCGTTTGTTGCAATTTCTCCCTTTGTTTTTGTAAACGTGGGGAGTAGCGATGTACAATGGCTGGTTACTCCGGCAAATTTTAGTATCGCCGTCCCCGGTGCGTCGTCCGGCGGCGGCTCAAGCTTTGACCCTACAGCTGACCAGAGCATCACAGGAGCTTGGACTTTCTCCAATATCTCCGTTCCTACCCCAACAGGAAATGGGAATGCTGTCAACAAAGGTTATGTAGATTCCAATTTTGTAACAACTTCTACCTCTCAAACAATTACAGGCGGCAAGACTTTTGCTGATGGGGGGACGCTTGAAGTTCCTATTCCGACCTCACAAGGAATGGCCGCAAATAAACAATATGTTGATACGAGTGTTGTTACTGGAATAGGCCTACTAGCTATCCGTTTTAGCTCTCTAACCAAGGCAGAATATGACGCTTTGGAAACGAAGAGCAATTCAACCATTTACTTTTTAACCGACCAGAATATGTGGGCTATCGGTGACAAGGAGATTGTCACGTCTGATATGCCTGCGTAATAGTCCCATCTCCTGATTTCTGGGGATGGGGCATAACTCTTTTATAATAATAGCAATGTATTTAACCACACTTGAATTAGTAGCGGAATCCGCTTTTGAGACGAATGTTTTAAAGATTCCGGCCTCGGCTCCTTCTGGTATTTACGAATTAGAATTTCCGGGAGGTATTGCTTCGTATAGTTTTAATGTAATGGCGTTTGAAAACTATGATTCTCTAGCCAGTTCTAACCAATCTTTGCTAGGACTGGCTAATCCCCCACTAATAGTCACCAACGGGACGGCGACGGTTCTTGAGTGGATGTGGGATGATGTGGAATCAGCTTGTATGGTAAGCATTCCTAATGGCTCCACTATCGCCTCTTTGAAGTGTTTCTTCTCTCACACTCAAGGGACGGAAACAAACTTGCTAAAACTAGTGGGGCTGAATATATTTACATCCGGAATTTCTGTTAAAAAGGTAGTAGTAAGACAAATTGCCTGATTTTATTATTCGACATGAACAACACTTCATCCTAGTATACCAACAGTTGCTATTCCGGTAGCCACTGTATATATGTGTTTCAATGTCATAAAGACAGGGCCTCCGTTAAAAGCGGGGGTCCTGTTTTTTATGCGTGTTCGAGCAACTTGTAAGCTTTCCTTACAAGTTCGATGAACTGTAAAGAAAAACTTTACAGTTGACCAAGGGAACAGGATTTGGTCTAATGCTCTTGGAAGAATTCTTTTCTTCTTTCGTTGTGCATATTCGAGCGGAGCAGCTTCGGGGTTTTTTCTCATGTTTTACCCGAAGCTGCTCTTCTTTTTTGTCTTGAAACAGGCCTGATGTAAAAAATATGTGTTGTATGACACAACTATAATTAACTAATAACCATATACTTATGTCACACAATGTTCCGTTTCGAGCGTTTTCGATGTCAAACTTTAGGCTTGATTTTTTGAGGGGTGTTTCGTTAAAATCTTGTTCAAGGAACAGGGCGGTTAAGTTGATTGTCTTCCTTTGGCCGCTCCAAGGCTCAATCTCCCTCGTGGTTAGCAACAACCAAGTGTTTAGCAAATAACTTGGTTCTCTACAAGAAAAGAGTTCGGATATGGCAAGCATATCCTTCATGATTTTTCAAAAGTTTTGATTTACGCCTATCGGCTATGGAGCCAAACAAAGTTGTGGGCTTGGTTAGAGAAACAACGGGATTAGAAAAGAATTGGTTTTAAAACAGTTCTAATTTGGAACACGTTGGTTAGAGAAAGTAGGTTAGAATAAACCATTTAATATTTAATTATCAGTTTTATTCCTTCGTTCGACTAACAGGTTGCATAGAGCGGCTAACAAGAGAGCCAAGTTCGAAGGTGTTAGCGAAACGATAACATAGACCACTTCGAAGTTATTAACTACCGTCTCCAACCACAAAGGACGTTACACCGTATATACGCGCGCGCGAATTTATAAGAGAGGAAAACAAAAACTTTTCTCTCTTTTGCATGACATTTTCAAAAAAAAAAAAAACATTGATTACTCTCTCGTTGCTTATTAGTATTGCTACATCGTTCAGGAAATACACCATGTAGCTCCTAACGAAAAACAACCAATAACCAAAACTAATAAATAGTATGGAACGAAAAAAAATAAACGGAGAGGAATTTCCGGAAAGCCTGTTGAGAGGACTTATTGCCATGTTTGACGATAATCCTGTTAGGAGCGCCATGTTTGTGGTTGATTTTGAAGACTTGTGTAAGAAAGGTATTGATTTAAATCCTGATTGCAACGTCTGGTATAGAATCAGTCCTGACGTTATCGACTTAGTTGACGAATTGGAGATTTCCGAAGAGGGTAAAACAACCATTAAGAAGAAAATCTCCAATCTTATCGGAGCGCCTGTTTTCCATGTTGGTGAAAACGCTAAGAATGATTCGCTTGTTGTGGCGGGTCTAGTCGAAGGCAAAATGATTGGCTTTGATAAAAAGTATTTCTATAAGATTAAATCCAAGCCTTACATGAAGAAGCTGAAAAAGGCACTCTTCGTTTCCGCTTCTTGGGAAGAATTTATCAAACCTTTAATTTATACCATCCGAGGATTTGGACTTGATAAGTGCGCTAGCTTCCCTAGTATTGAGGCGAAGCGTTCCGATGAAGAAGAAGATTAACCTTGCAGTCTTGAATAACTTTTTAACGTTCCTGAACAATGTTCATGAGCTAACCGAGCGAGGTTGGGTTCATGAGGCAACAGGGACAATGTATAAAAAGTGTTCAAAGCTTTTCGACACATTCAAAGAGTCCTATTCAGGCAATTCCCTAAGCCCCGATAAAGACATCGTTATGGAGGAGGTTTCCTTAACAGAGACGCCTAGTGATGACGAAGTACTTGAGGTGCTTAGGGAAGAATGTGACGAGATTTGCGAATACCTTTATGAGGTAGCCGGACAAGAATCATTTTTAGTTTCACAAGTAGATGAAATTAAAACTGTTTTGAGTCAGCAACTATTTGTTGCTAGGAAGGTGTAGCAAAACCCTGCCATATGAGTTTATGAGCTAGGGTGAAAATCAATCCAAATCAAACAACTAATCATATAAAAGTAGGAAGTGTGGTATGTACCGTAGGTCAACCTTCCCGGCTCCCTCGTAAGACCTCCGCACTACGGGCGTAAAATGCGTTAGTAGTGCGGAGTTTTTGTTTGTATAGGAAAACAATGAATGTTATTTGTCCATGTATGAAGACAACTTACACGATGGAAGCGCTAGTAGAGGCTGTTGCTGTTCAGGCTGGGTTAGATACTAGTGTTCCCGAAGACTACACCAAGGCGTGTGAGCTTGCCACATGGATGCTTGACGAAGGATATTCTTCTATCGTCCTGACTCATGCGGCAGAGTTTGCAGAGGAAAAGGGTGTTCCTGCCAAATGGATTGCCCTTGTCAGCGCCATCATTGGTGCTGTTATTGCCTTTTTCTGCACTACTGGTTGTGCCAACACATCGTTTACTTTGTCTGGTGAACAGGGTGGGCAGATTAGCTATAGCGTTGACGAAAACGGGAACCTCATTATCTCCGGCAAGCCTCCTGTCGTTCAAAAAATTAAGAAGTGACGTTAATGCCGACAACAAAAATTGCTTCTCTTCTTCAAGTTGTTAAGGATTATAAGGAGATTGTAATCCTGTTCGCTCCTTTGGTATGTTGCTTCTTTCTGTATCAGGACAACGTAACAATGCGGCAGGACATGCTAAAGTTGCAACAAGACCAAGCTCATGCGACATTGAAGATTTCAGAAGCAATGGCTCAACAGGTAGAGCTTATTCGGCGCATTGATTATACTGTTACCTCTCTTCAAAACAAATGAATGTCATTATCGCTATCGACAAGCAAGATAAAGTTCTAACTAATATCGCATCAAACCTAGTAGAACTTCTGGATAAAGAGCTTCTAAATCCATCTCTGGACATAGTTCCTCTCACAAGGGATGTGAACCTGTTTATGTCTAACAGGTGGGACAATATGAAGGTTGATTTTATCTTGCGGTTGCGGACATCATACGTCACTTCTAATCGCAGTACCTATCAGAAAATCGTCTCTTCAAATACTCAAGGGCCTTTTGGTTTCAGGCTTCTTCATACGTCGCATTCTTTGTTGGAAAAAGAGGGGTGGGGACAATACGGATTCAACCCCTGCACAGAGTTTAAGGGCCTCCCCGGCTGGATTGATTTCATGGATATTGAGCTTGCCAATATGGGCGACCCCAAAGATATTGCCGCTATCGGCGACGGAAAGGTTTTTGCTCAAAGCGCCGCTCAATGGATGAACAAGGCTGCCAACTGGTTACGGATTGGCAGGAAGAAAAAATAACTGTCAGCCAAAAAAGAAATCATCTATTTTCTCCAACTCCATTTTAGACAAGGGAGCCTGTTTGTGGTAAGCGGAAATCCCCGCCCGTCTTGTCCTTCGAGGGTTTATCAGGTTGAGAGGAATACATCTCTTGGTTTTAAAGTCTTTTCTGTATAGCTCTGCCCGGCGTTGAAAGTGTTTGCTGGCCGCTAAACAAAAGTCCATAGCCTTGATTTTATTCCCCATTAAAGTGTCCTTGATGAACATGTTAGGCGTATAATGGTATCTCTTGAGGAGCTTCCTTAGTCTCACTCCTTTAGCATAACCTCCGAGAACGTTATAAAACTGTTTATCGGTAAGCTTGTTTATGTATAGCATGCCTATTATGCCAGCTGGAATTTTTTAGATGCCTCACGCTGAAACTCTGTGTAAGTTTCAGGATAGCATAAACAATGGCCTAAACGAGAGAGGACGTATGCATCCGCTTCGTTGTTGTTGGATGTATCTACATCCCAGCGTTTGTAAACATTGGTCATCACCAGCCCTTTCTCTGCCACACCTTTCCCTGTTGCGAATTTTTTCAGGGTAGTCGGTGGGTAAACCAGAATATTGGACAACCCTGCATCAAACAGGTTTTGTTTCACAACGCCGCCAAGTTCTCCTAGGTGGACGATTTTCCCAAACTGCGAGAATGCATAATTCTCTATACACACCAGAACTTCGCTAGCGGGCCTGTAGGCCAATATTTGTTCTGCGGCGAGCTTTATATGGTTAGCGAACTCGGAGAGCCGCCTAGGCCCCTTGTGGGGGCTTGTGAGGGTATATCTGTAGCCGTCCAGCTTGATGTCTTGGTAAAGGACGGAAAGCCCTGTTGCCGTCAGGGATAAATCCAGCCCAACCCAACAACTGAAATCTCTAAAAACGTTGGCGATTACTTTGTCTTTTTCCATGATTTTTTCTCTGATACTGGGAATCTGAAATCGACAAGCTCAAATCGGGAGTCCTTTTGAGTCATCACTATCCCTCCATTGCGGCTTCTTTTCAGCACCACAACACCGAACACAGAGTTTTGTTCAAATTCTGTATCTGGATTTTTCTGAATTTCGCAAATGGCTTCCGCTGTTGTATGCAAAACCTCTGCTTCTGGCTCTTTTTTCCTAGGAGGTCGCCCCCTTTTAGTTGTCTTTTCCATATTCTAGTTCTTGTTTTGCCAACCTATACGCCTCACGCCCGTCTAGTCCGGGTGTTCTCATTTGGATTCCTACTGCTTTTTCAAGGCGGTTGAGGACAATCTTACCTTTTTTGTCTATGATAGCAAGAGGGTCTTTGTAGCCGCTAACGATAAGTATTCTCATGCAAAGGATGATAACGTCTGCACATTCAAACGCCATTTCCTTCTTGTTTTTGGCCGAAAGAAGTTCTTCTACCTCTTCCTTGAGATGTTTTTTGAGCTGTGGGACAGTCTCTTTAACCCCTAAAAATTTACTGAAAACATTACATATTTGTTTGGCGATATTGTACACTCTAACCTTCCTTTCATATTGAAACAAATCCATGCTACGCATTATCTCCTTTCGTATTGCCAACTGGAAAGCTCTTCCTTGGCTTCACTTGCCTTTTTGTAGGCTTCCTCGGTTCCATAAATTTCAGAGGAAAAGAAGCAAGCAACTATGTCTTCATCATCCACAGACGTGGAGTAAACTTCATATCCTTCAACAACATCGTTCTCGACATTTTCAGTCCTGTATTTTGCTCGTATTTTATAAAACGAATTTTTCATAATATTTTTTTTCTTTAGAATTTCTTTTGCTCTATCTATGGCTTCGGAGAGAGACGAATACAATTCTAGCTCATCTTCTACTCTCCAAATATTTCGAAAATCGAGAGATGTCCACCTATTGATTTTATTTGCATACTTTAAATCTTTTTTTACAGTTACCTTGTGGTGATGATTTGTGCAACCAATAAGCAATACACCATCTTCTACAGAGTCAATAGTGTATTTCATAGTTTTCGTTGCCCATGCCGCACCATATTCCCAAAAAGATTTCTGTTCTTTGTTCATTTTCTTTTCACTTTGTATATGATGTATTGGACATTTTGCGCTCATTTTTTAACTATCCTTTCTTTCTGTTTTTTTTCGACGATATAGCTTCCAAAGATTTTATTGAATTGTTCGTTCGATGCTTTTCTAGACTGCTTCCCATTCACAATGTTTTGGTGTTTGTGAAAAGCCTCTTCCAGCTTAGAGACTGAAACACTAACGGCTTCCATCATGTCCCCTAGAGGAATGACTTGCTGAACCCTAGATAACCCTTCGTTTTTAAAGCTACGAACCGTATTTCCTTCTTTTAAACCAAGGCCGTCAATCTCTTCGCCATTTTTTAGCAACTCATAACATGATTCTTCTATCTCTTTGGCCACTTTCGAGGCCAATTTAGCTGTAAAATATAGCTTAGAGCGTTCTTCTGGATTCATCTGTTTCAGCTTAGAAGAAAAAGCTGTAGCGGGGGTAGTGATTGTCTGCACCACCTCTAATGGCTTTTTGCATTCAGCAAAACCCTTGCAGTACCTGCAATAACTGTTAGCTTGAGGTGGAAGGTCCTTTTTGGTGCGTTCGCATATCTCAATGACTTCTTTTTCTGCCTCTTTGATGTCCTCTTCGCTGTACCTCACAATGACAGGATAAGATGTCACCAGAGGTTGAACAATGGCACAAGAGACTGATTTTATTTTGCAGTCCTGATAATTCCTTTCGATGTGTTGCTTGCAACATAGGGCCAACCCTCTAAGCTGGTGGTTTATTTGTGTGGACTCCGGCTCTAAAGGCCCTGTCTTATAGTCGATAATCAATAAATGGAATCCCTCTTCGTCAGACTTGCCTAAAACTAAGTCGGGTTTCCCAGAAAAGATTGCATTGTCCCCCTCGAAAAAGAAACATCTTTCCTCCTTCATTAATTCCTCGAACTTGTCTTCTCCCGCCCAAATCGACGCAACTTCGGTCACGATTCTTTTGCATGCAAGCATGAGTTTCGTCTCTTCTTCGGTGAGTAGTATGTTTTGGTGTGCAAGGTATTGATGAATCCTGTTGCCTCTTTCAGCCATTTCAGAGGTTGTTTCTACTCCTTCAATGTCATATCTCAATGAGTGCGGACATAACGCAAGACGTGCTAGGCTGGAACATGAAGGCAATCCTTGTCTTTCCGTATCTTTTGTTTTCATTATTGTTCGTGTGTGGTTAAAATATAAAGTATAGAATAATTGTCCAAAGGCCCGCCGAAATAAAGGCCCCTAACATAATACCCTCCGCTTCGGTATATTTGTATTTTTCAACAAATTCTTGTATTATTCTTATTATTATCATCTTCTTCTGGTTCCCAATCTACACACTCCTCATCCTCATACATTGTACAATGCAAACAAGGTTGAAGATAAAAAGCAAGGTCCCAGTATTTACAATTGAGGCAGCTTTTGATAGGTTTCCTTTTTTTTGAAAACTTTTGTGCAATTTTAGACAGTAGATGTTTAAGCGTTTTCATTGTTTTCTTTCTTTTTGAATATTGGCGCTGCTGACGACTTGTCTTCTTCGTTGGAGAAAGCTTCGTCTTTACTTATAGCCCCGGTTTTAATGGCGTTGAAGAGACCAATAAGCATTACGATTTCAGATTCCTTACTAGTCTCAATTTTGTGTTTAAGGTAAGCCTCAAGCATTTCTTTGGAGACTCCGATTTTGGAAAAGGCTATTACACATCCATTTATTCTGTCCGCAATAGGTGTATCTGTGGCTCTTAGCGTGTTTTGGCAAGCCTCTGCCGCCTCTTGCCTAATGAAGTCCGGCAACACCGCCCAAATGCATGCCCTGATGCGTCTAGCGGCCATATTAGCGCAAAGTTCATAAATGTCTCTATCGGACGTAAGAGAATATCCACCGTCTTTTGTGTCCCTGTAGTGCGGAACAGAAAAGGCTATCTCCCTTCTTATGTTGTTTTCTTTGTCCCAACAGAAAGCTATACAGTCGGAGCAAACCCTTCCTTTTTCATCTACATGTTCACCTATCTTTCTCCACCCAGCTTCTGCGTTCCCATAAGCGGTAAGGCACGCATTTGCTAAATGGATTGTCTCTCCTGAAATACTAGAACCTCCCCTTTTGTATTCGAAGAATGCGGTGTTAGCCAAATGACGGAACGAGCAAAGCTGTCTAATTTTGGAGGAAACCTCCATCATGTTTCTCGGCATCTGCTTTGCTATATATATGGAGGCAAGCGCCTCTAGCGATTCTTTGTTGGAAAGCACGTTAGCAAGCGGATTTCCAGCAAGAGGTGCTATCATGGATAAGCCTTCTGCCGGGACTGTGGTCAATGGTTCTGGGTTGTCTGACATGCCCTCATTTTATCTTTTCTCTCACACATGGCAATCTTTTTTTATTTTTTTTCTTGTGCATGTCAAAACATGTGGTACAAAAAACGACATGACGAAAGCACTACCAACAGAACAATTAGAAGCATTCTCCAAGTTCGCCAATACTAACGAAGCCCTTTGCAAGCTCATGATGCAACGGGTGGGGTTCAACATCACTCCAATGGTGTGGAATAAGGCTAAATGGATGCCTACACAACTTTCCGTAAAGAAGCTCACGAACCTTCGAGCTTTTTATCCAGAAACATTTGGCTTAGAGGATGAACCTAATAAAGATTTTTTGAAATCTCTTTATTACCTCCACATTTCAAATAGAACCTTCTCTGGGGAAATTACGCCACTAATTGAGGACAAGGATTTTATTACCCATATGCCCTATGCTAACTTTGTTTTACCCATTGACGATTTCACAAAAAACGCCCTTTCCAAATTCATGTAAAATCAGGATATGAATCACCACTCCCATGACTATCCCTTAGAAGAAATGGAACGTATTTCTGAACCGAAACTAGCAAAAGACATCCTGAATTTAGAAGAACTATTGAAGAGATTAGATGAAATACCGCTAACAACAGAACAGGAAACGAAAGAATGGCGGCGAAAAGAAAAAGAAAAAGAACGCATAGCATCATGGAAAAAACGTTTAAAGCAATCCGGCGTGCCTCAAGGGTTTTATGATGCTTGCGTGAATGGAAAGATTGACAAGAGCCGAATACTTCCAATTCTGAAAAACTTAAATAGCGGGTGCTTATTTGTCTGCACCCCGGAAAAAGGTAAAACCTTTTCCGCCTGCGCTTTGATATCGCAGGAATTATGGAATGGCAGTTCAGCTTTTTACATAAAATCCCCCGAACTGGAAAGAGAAATGGCCAGTTATAAAAAGGACGTGTGCCTGATAAATAGAGCGCAATCAACCCCGCTCTTAGTGCTGGACGATTTTGATGGAGTGCGAATGAGTGTGAATTCATCTTTCGATTTTATCGCCTTGCTGAAAAAAAGAAATGATTCTAATTTTTTAACAATTTTGAATTCAAAAAAACGAACCTTTTTTCTCGAACAGATTGAAGAGGCAGTAAGTTAGCGTCCCCTTAACTACCAGAAAACAAAAGTGTAATAAAAAACTACTGTAGCCTAAATAAAGACTACAGTGGTTGAATTTGGTGTATTTTTATGACAAACTATTGAACTCTTTTCTCTGGTATTAGTTTGCTATTAAATGAGTAGTATTTTTTTGAGTAATTGTAGGTCTTGGAATATTTAGAATATCCGGCTTTTCTATCATAGTAAATCTCATCACCATAAAAAGAGCAGTAACTATATTCTTTTTTTTGATAAGAGTTGTTCGAAAAGTAAGCAAATTTCTTTTTATCCGGTCTTTCGAAATTGCCATAAAACAACATCTTTCCTTTTTTCCAAAAAACAAATTTACTTGAACCTATGACAGAATTGACCATATCATCAATACCTTCATTTGTTTCCTCGATATCTGTTTTTCCAAATGCGGGTAAAAACAGATAACGGAAGAACGTTTCACTGTCTGTGAGGTCTCCTTTATTTTTTAGTGATAGAATACCATTGTGGCAAAAATACCAATTATCGCCGTTCCACCCATGAACATTTTTTTCTGAAATAGATCCATGAGTTTTGATTCGAGCGTGAAGAAGGGCTATGTAATCATTAGGGATTTTTTCCCATGTGGCTACAACCTCCTTTTTCTGAAGAGTTCTAACTAGAAATTCCGGTTTGTTGTCTTCATTTCCTCTCTTAAATCCTATCAGAAAAAATCCGTCCGGATTATTTGTTAAGCAATTTTGAAAACGTTGATTGCCGATATCTTTCTTGATTCCGTAAGCAATGATACACATGTTTTTTGTTTGTTTATTGTTTGTTTGTTGCGTTTTTGGTGATGATGTTTTTGATTCCCTCCATGAGAAAATGAGCTTTATTCTCTTCTTCCTGCGTTTCGTAAAAGATTTTTACGAAAGTATATTGTTGACATGTGGGATATGTCATTTTGACTCCGTTTCTGATTAGATAATTGATTGTCTCTATTCTTATTTTATGAAATAGTTCTTGCGATAGTGGTCTATGAAAAACATTTGAGAATTCTAAGTTAAGGCTACCTATCAAACTCGAAATATAGCATTCTAGCTTTATTTGTTGTTGCAAACAAGAGGATTTCTCTTTCATTTGCTCTTTCTTTTGCTCTTTCTTTTGCTCTTTCATTTGCTCGTCAAAGTCCTAATGCGAACATCAGGCTAAAATAAATCAGTAGTCCAAAAATAATTATAATTGTATCGATAATTATTTTTTGAATTTTATTTTTTATATTCTTCATATTTTTTTATAAGTTTTTTTAATCGTTCAGTTTTAGCGTTCTCCATTAGGTAGGTCTGTAAAAACAACCTAATATTTAGTAAATCGCTTTTATAAAGATTTTGTGCTTCCATGGAATATTTGTAAATTTGATAGCAAAAATCTAAAATGGATTTTATAAAAATAGAATCAACAGTTCCTTTTCCACGTCTAAATTCTATGGTCTTACTGTTTGTGAAATTTAGTTCGAGGTATCTCGTATTGCAACAAGGCTGAAATATTTTTTCCAACCCTAAATCTGATGCAGCGTTTGGATGAATGCCGTATTCCATTAGACTTCGTATTTTAGGTTCAGCTAAGCAGTAATCTCCATTAGTCCTTCCGAAAAGCTCTGTAATAAAATCATACGGAAAACAGTAAAATGCCTTTTTTAGCAAAACACAAACTTTTTTGTTAAAATTAATTTTAGACAAATGTATGTGAAAGCCTGTTTCTATGGCTTTTTGAGAATAACAAGAAAAACGAGGCATGAAATCTTTTGTTAATATGTCAATCCCGCCGCCCTCTCTAATAAGGTCCTCGAAAGGCATAGGTATTGTGGTTATTTCTGTTCCGCCGTTTTTCTCGAAAAGACTTCCGTCCCGTTGCAGGTAGAAAAAATTGGATTTATTCGCAAAAATATATTTATTTCGCGCATATACTTCTAACTCCAACCCAACAAGCGGTTCGTCTAAGTTGTCGTTGTCAGGACGGGTCCACACATCCGGGAAATAGTGATAACTTCTTTGTTGTGTTGATACAAAAATCTTTGGAATGTCTGGATGTTCAAAAACGTCTTTTCTAGATGTGAGTGTGGGTATGACGTATTCTGTTAGATACTCAATATTGTGCTTATTTAGGTTTTCCCATAAAATATTTTCAACAAAAAATTTTAGGATTTTTACATATTCCGGTGAATATGTTTTATATAAAATTAAGTCAGGCGTTAGAATTATTCTGTTTTTCACCCGTTTATTTAATTTAACCATATCGGAATTTTTTATTAGTCTGACGTTGTTTTTTCCGTAAACACAACCCCTAAATTCTCTTTCTCCGATATATTTCAAGAAAGCGGTTGTTTTTCTTCTGGATTTTGACAAGAATTTTGCATGAATATTTTTGTATGATACATCAGAAAATTCTTGAAGAAGAATTTCTTTGTAAATTCCTTTTACAAAAGAGAATAATATCTCCAAAGATTTTTTTTCTTTTGCGTTCATTGTTATTAAAAAATAATACGGGTGTTGTTGTTTTTGTTGTTGATTTCGGAATAAACTTCCCACAATTCTTCAACATATTGTCGTGAATCATGCAGTTTTAAAAAAAGTTCTTGTGATAGATTCACGAGTATCTCTTTTTTGTTGAGACTTATCGCACAATGTTTATAATATTTTAGTGCTAAGTCTTTATTTGAGGTAAAACAACGTGTGTGTGGATAGTCAGATTTTAGGCTAGTTTCTCCATATTCTGGAAAATGACCTAAAACCTGCTTTGTTTTATATTCGTACCAGTTCACAGGCTTCACGCCGACAAAAAAGAATCCAACATTATCCCCGCCGCCAGTTTTACGCATGATAGGTAGATAGCCGATTGTGTTCCCTTTTATTGAATTAGGTGTTATATATTTTTTTATAATTTCACCTGTTTTAGTATTTTCTAGTTCTAGAAAATATTTAATACTGATTGATTTTTTTAAAAATTCAATCATCTTTTCGTTGTTTTCACTTTCTAACATTGTAAAAACTAAAGGGGTTTTATTTCTACAAGTTAAATACATCTTGATTATATACATTGTTTTCATTTTTTGTTTTTTCTTTTTCTTCTCCTGTTTCTAGGAAAATTTTTAAATCAAGCATAACTCCGTTTTTTAAAAGACTAAATGTTTGTTTGTTGTCACAATATTCACAAGCTAATACAAAAGAATCTTTTTTATTAAAAACTTCTTTCTTAAATTCTGGAATGGTGTAAATTGTGAGTTCGTTTTTTATTAGTTTTGCTAATGAGCCGTAAATTAGCAATCCTTTAAATTTAGGTCCTACAAAATTATTACAGAAAGTAAAGCGATTCCCGTGCCTAACAAAAATCAAAGAATCTTGTTTTTTAGCTTTTAGTCGCAGTGCGGTTTCGATGAATCCGAAATTTCTTCTTTCCTTTTTAGGGACTAGGTATAAAAAGTTTCCCCCTTTTATTACCTTTGCGACCTCAGATAAAAGGCAATCAATATCTTCTTTCATTTAATTCTAACGTTTTAAAGTTAAACCTATATTCTTTATTTTCTTTTAGTGGGCATTTCCGAAAATCGCTAATCAAATCACCTTCCGAACGGCTTTCTATTCTAAAAATCAATCTCCTAGGGTGCTTGTTTGCTAAAAAAACTTCTATAATGGAGCCTAGCCTCCAATCATCCTTTATCGCAGAAAAAAAGCACCTAAGACCGTGATTGAAATTTAGATAGGAGACAGGGAACATCCGCCTTTCTTCGTGAGGGTTTTCGAACTCAAATTGATAAACTTTCATTTTTTTAAAATGATGAATAATTGATAAGTATTTCTTGAGGCAAAATGACTTTGGATTGAAAGCATATTCCAATAATAGGCAACATTGTTTTTTCTTCTGCATATGATATCAAGCTCTTCATTCATGAAAATATAAGGCGTTTTCATTTCTTTAATCTCTCATTTCTCATTTTGTTGACAAGTTGTGCTATTTTACGCCCTCCTGAAATTATCTCAATTTGATGCCCTGTTGCCACAATCGCACCCATTATTTTTTTGTCGTCGCCATAGATTACGCTAAACGACATCACTTGCTTTTTTAAAAAAATTGTTGATAGATATTTCCGATACTCTTCAACAACCTCTTTTTCCGTGTTTAGTTCTTTCAAACATCCTAACACGATAACCCTATATTTCGCTTTCATGTTTTTTATTTTGACTTAATGTTAGAAGTAACAATGCGGCTCGCCATGCTCAACGTTCGTGCTTGTAGCTCAATCCAACTCATCCCTCTACTCGGAGGCAATTCTCCTTGTTTTTTCTTTTTGAATTCTGACGGCGTGCAAAGCCTTTCCGCTATTTCATAATCGCTAATCAACGAGCACCCTCCTTCGGAGTATTCATGCCAGTCGCTCGCTCCGTTTAGTAACGCTTTTGCGAATGAGTTAATATCCTTAAACTCTTTCCCGTCTTCGATACTTTCTGCAAGTTCGTAGGCATACTCATTCACCGCCCTTCCCCATGCGCTCCTGCTTTTCCGGGCGTTTATCGATTGTAGTGTTCTAATCCTATCGTATTTCATAGCTCCTATTTTGTTTTGTTAAATAATAAGTTAAAGGACAAAGAGGGCCGTATACTCACGGGTGCCGTCCCCTGAACCCCGGAAAATGTCATCAGCGGGAAATGGCAGGGCCTTAACAGAAGAAAGAAGGGCGTCTTCAATCGCTTCCGCTTGTGCGGCGGGCAGCCCTGCGCCGTAAGTGACGGAAAGCAAGATTTCTGTGGGTTCTGCGTCATCCGTGCCAAGCTCGCCGCAAGTGAGTGCTTCCACCGTTTCCAGATAGTCAACGTCCCCTAAGCGTCTGTCATGCACAATTGCGAGGCGGTCTTGCTTAATCTTGCGGCGCAATCTTTTGGCAACCTTGCGGACTAGTGCGAGCTTTTCGGCCGTGGCGGCGGGCAATTCAATAATCTGATTCTTCATTGTTCTGGTTCCTTTCTCTTTCTCTTGTGTTCCTTTCATATCTTCATAATATCTTTTTTCTCTCATTTGTCAATAGCTTTTTATTATTTTTTTCTCTCATCAACATCTTTTTTTTCTCCTCTTCCTCCTCTCTCCTCTTTCCGGGGGGGGACCTTTAGGGGGGGGTTACGCTCCCTCTTCCTCCGTGTTTCTTCTCCCTCTTTCTCGTTGCGGTCTGTTTGTTGGTGGGGTGGCTAATCACGTCGAACGGGACTAACCAGCTTGCCCTCCCTCCTCCTAAATCCTCCTCCCTCCTGGCGGCCAAATGAGTTCATCATTGGATTTTTCAAAAAAAAGGCCATTTCCCGGCATTTTTGCGTAAGGCGTTGATAAAGGGTGCGTTTAAACAGTTTAAAAAAAATGCGTGCCGGATATTGACGGATTTTCAATTTTGTGCATTCCCGATTGCCGCATTGTCAAGCTTGCCTCCAAAAAGCGGGCAAGGGCGGCAACCCTCAAGTACCAAGTTGCGGTTACTGTTCCGCTTGACAAGGGCGATTTTTGCACCGTTATCGGTAAAACGCAACAGTTTTTTTTGGTGGAGCGCGCGCTTCCTATGCACAATCTTCATAACTCATTGATGCTCTATCATACTTCGCATAACACACATAATGCAAAGTCGGAGGCCCTGGAGGTCAACCTTGGATAACGCACTGCAAACCACCTAGCACGCGCCGCTTTTCCCGGATGATATGTGTATCGGCTCAACTCTCAAAAGGCCCGTACAAGCCAACCTCGCAAGCCGTTTTCCGGCGCAACCGTAAGAATTAGAATAATTATTGCAGTTTTGCCTAGTTTCTCGCATGTTTCGCCGCACGCACGCAGACCAGCATGAGGCAAGGACGGCGGCCATGAGAGGGCGCAACCACCCCTAGGTGCTTGGTGTGCTGCCATGCCATACAGGGGGGGGGCGGGAAAAAAGTCGCGGGTGTTTTGCGCTGGACAAAGAAGGTATCCCGCTGTGTAATAGGAAAAAAATAAGAAAAAGAGATAGGAAGAAAGTAAAAGGGGCAATAGAGAGAAAACGTAGTTTGTTAGAGAAAAAGAAAAAGGAGTAAAAAAAGGAAAAAGGGAAAAATAGTATGTATAAGGAGAAAAGGAAGTTGATTAGAGAGAAGAAGAGGGAAGAGGAAGAAAGAAAGAATAAATAAGAAAGAAAGAAGGAGAAGGGAGAAGAAGAGAGAGATGACAGGAAAAGAGCAGATGGAAGAGTTGTGTAAGGAGTTGGTAGAGGAGCTTAGGAGTGGAGTGATAAGGGGATTGGGAGAGGGGTTGGCGAGGCGAGGGATGAGTCAGGCGATATTCAAGCGGATGGGAGGGCCGGAGGTATGGGCGAGGGTGAGCAAAGGGAGTGTGAGAAGAGAAAGAGGAGAGGGGAAAAAGGAGGAAGAGGGAGAGTTGAAGAAGGGGGAGCTGTGTGAGTTTTTGAGCAGGGTGATAAGAGGGCGGGAGCTAGGGATGAGTGGGAAGGAGAAGATGAGTGCAGTGGGGTTGTACATGAGGTTGAAGGGGTGGGACAAGGTGAAGGAGAAGGAGGAAGAGATGGTAGGGGAAGAGTTGGTAGAGCTGTTAGGAGGGAGAAATGGAGTCGGAGAGAAGAAAGATACGGAGGAGGGTTGACAGAGGGTATAAGGATGAAATAAAGTAAAGACGGAATGAGAAAGAACAGCGAAGGCGAGATAAGAGTGAGGAGTGCGGAGGCGGAGCGAGGATTTCTGGCAGGGGTGAAGGAGATGGTGAAGATGAGGGCAGAGATGGGAGTGATGCCGTGGGGGAAGCATGTATTTTATCCAAGGATGTTGCACAAGGCGAGGCCGCAGAAGGTGAGTGATTTTTTAGTAGATGATGAGAGGTGGTATGTGAGTGTGAGGGAGGTGGATATGGAGAAATGGGGTAGTAAGCATCATTTGTACCGGAGTGCTAGTGGGAAGTATTATTTGGGTTTATTGTTTAAGAGTACAAAGGCGAGGAGTGTGAGGAGGAAGATAAGCCTTGGGACGAAAGACGAGGAGGAAGCGAAAGAGCGGAGGGAGTTGTTTTATGAGGAGTGGGAAGGGAAGCATCTGACATGGGCGCAATGTGAGGGAGCGAAGTGGAACATGAAGGTGTCTGGGTGTGCGGTGATAGGGAGCAAGAGTGCGTTGGAGAGGAAGGCGAGGGAAATGCAGGAGAAGGCGAACCTGGAACAGGCGAAGGCAATATGCAAGGAGTTGGCATTAAAGCGAAAGGCGCAGGTAAAACTGGAAGGATTTAAAAAGAAGACGGAAGAGATAAAGAGGCGGAGGGTGTTGATGGTAGGAGGGGTAGAGAAAATAGGAGACGCCGTAGTAAGGAGGACGAAGAGAAAAGGGGTGGAAAGGTGAAAGCTATGAAAGAAAAAGAAGTAGGAATAATGGTAAAAGAGAAGAAGGAAGGAGGGTTGGAACTGCATTTGTTTCCGAGCAAGGAGGCAATGGCGAGGTGGCGAGGGGAGGACAGCGAGTATGACGTGGAGGGGCGATATCAGGAGTGGGTGTTGCCAGTGGAGGTATTGGAAGACCTTTGGGCGGCGGCGCAAGGGGAAGAGTAAAGTTTCTTAAAACGTCCGGTGCGAGTGGCATCCTCAAATAACAAACAAACAATAGAAGTTGGGTGGAGGCGAGGAGGCGTAGTGCGCGAACCGCTACGTCCCGGACGGCCTATGCCCAGCAAAGGGAAAGTATGAAAATAATCGTAGATATAGGGCATGCCCGGAAGACGGGAGCGGAAGGGAATGGATTGGAAGAGCATGAGGTATCATGCGTAGTAGCGGGCTATCTGGTGGAAGAGTTGGGAAAACTTGGACATGAGGTATTGGTGTTGGACTTTCCGAGGATGAGCAATGCGGCAGACTTGAACGAAACGATAAAGGCGGCGAATGCGTCTGGGTACGAGGCAGGAGTATCGTTGCATTGCGACAGCGCCAGTAAAATTGTAGGAGGCAAGGAAGTATTGAACCCGGAGCCTCATGGGGCGCATGTATGCTTTTATCCGAGTAGCGTAAAAGGGGCACGGCTGGCGAGTGCGATAGCTGGTGAGCTGTGTGTATTGTTGCCGGGGAGGGCAAACAAAGTACAGGGGCGAGCGAACCTTGCGATATTGAGGAAAACGAAGATGCCGTTTGTATTGTGTGAGTGTGGTTTTATAAGCAACCCGGAGGACGCAGAGGTAATGAGGAGGCGTCCAAAGGAAATAGCGGAAGCAATAGCGAAAGGAGTGGACGCCTATGCGAGAGGAAAGTGAGGAGGCAATGGACAAAGAGGCAGTAGGAGAGTTTGTTGACAGCATCGTAATGGCCCCCGAAAGGGGAGGTGTTGACGAGAAGGCAGAGGGATTTGTGTGGGTATTGAGGAGCAAGAACAAGTTTTTGGTAAGGGAGGGGAAGAAGGACAGGAGTGGGCAAAGGTGGAAGCGGAAGCCTGAATATGCCTACATGTACTACCGAGGGATGATGGCAGGAGGGGTACAGAAGGAAGCGTCGTGCCTGTTATCGGAGGCGAAAGTGTTTGACCTGCCGTTGCCTAGGAGGAAGTATAACACGGAGGTTTGGGACGTTGTGAGGTGCAGGCTAGTTGAGGATGCAGCAGAGGAACCGATATATAGCGAAGCGGAAGCGTTGCTAAAGTTTAACCGTTAGTTATGGAAGTAAGCGAGATAGCCAAGTTGTTGAAAGACCCGATGTGGAGGATATCGCATTTGTATGAGATAAAACTCACGGACGGGAACATCATACCATACAAGCCGAGGAAGTTTCAGGAGGAGTTGCATCGTGCGTGTTACTGTGAGGGGAAGCGTCGTTTTTTGATACCAAAGAGTAGGCGTCAGGGGTGTTCTACGGCGATAGGTGTGATGATGGCAGACATGGCGGCTTTTGAGGAGGGGTGGAAACTGGCGTTGGTGGACAGGACGCTGGGAGACGCAAAGGAAAAGCTAACGGACATTGTGAAGGTAGCCTTGGACAGTTTGAAGCGGAAATTGCCGGGGTTGTTTGAGATAAGCTATTTTCAGTCCCGCATCATAGTGAAGATGACAGGGAGGAGGGCCAGCGAGATAGTTGGCGGTAAATATTTCCGAGGCAGTGGGCTTGGTTTTGCCCACATATCAGAGCTTGGTACAATAGCGACGAGCGAACCGAAGCGAGCGGCAGAAATAGTAAACGGCACATTCCCTGCGGCCAAGGACGGCTTTATATTCGTGGAGACGACGGTACGAGGCGGGAAGCGGGGGGTATTCTACGAAAACGTAATGAATGCGTTGAGCGTGCCGGAGGAGGAGCGTGGGGATAAAGATTTCCATGTGGTATTTTTGCCGTGGTGGAGTGACGAGAACAACAAATCGAAGGGGGGAGAGGCGATAAATGCGGCCACAGAGAGTTATTTTGAGACGCTTAGGAGCAAGAGCGGGATTGTTGTAACCGAGGAGCAAAAGCGTTGGTGGCAACAGGCCAAAAGGCAACACGGGGTGTCAATGAATGAGGAATACCCTTCGACCTTGGAGGAGGCTTTTGAGGTTCCGATGGAGGGAGCCATATTGGAGGCGGTGTTGGACAAGGCAGTACAGGAGGGTGCTTTTCGGAAGTTGGCCTATGACGCGACAAAGCCATGCTATTGCACATGGGACTTGGGAGCGCCGCTGAACACAATTAACCTTGTATTCCAGCTGGACGGCCCCTTCATCAACGTATTGGAGTTGGACAGCGGGTTGCATGCAAGCGAACGTGTGGCAGAGCGTGTAACAAGGCTCAAAAGCAAATATCCGACATTACAGGCAAACTTCCTTCCGCATGACGGCGGGTACATGACGGACACGGGGATGACACAGGCGCAGATGTGGCAGGAGGCAGGGTTGCCGGGCATACAGTTGTTGCCGAAATCGAAAGACAAATGGATAGGCATCAATTACCTTTTGGGGATGTTTGACCTGTTCCGGTTTGACGTGGAGGGGACAGGCAGGGCGTATAGCTACTGGTTAAGCTACAGGTGCAAGCCGGAGGTAAGCGAGGGAGGCATATTTAAGAATGAGATTGTGCATGACAATGCGTCCCATTGGGCAGACCCGTTGAGGTATGTAGCGGAGGCGAAAATGAACAATTTGCTTGTGCAAGGTCCAACAATCCAAGACTATAAGGCAGGAATAACATGTACATTTGGGAAATATCATCGTGAGCGAAACATTGGACATAACTGGCGAGGACGGTTTGAGCGTACTTTCCGAATCTGACAGGGTGTTAAGGAGGGACGCAGGGATGGGATTGAGTGAGGCATGGAAGCTTCACGAGGGAGGCGTGCGCCTCTATACCGGAGGCGGGCTTGTGCTGGGACACTACTACCGCATCGACCCGGAGGAGGTTCGTGTGTGGGGCATGGAGTCAGAGTTTCTTCGGACAAGGCATATTTCCGATAGCGCTGTGGACTATGAGGAGGCCAATGGGTTTTTCTTTTTTTTGGGTATTGGAGACTATGTTGGCTTTTTAAAGCACTTAAAGGCAAGTGCCCACCTTCAATTTGGTAGTGGACATAGGAGAGGAAAGTTGTATGTTTACTCACGTAAGGAGTTGGACTTATACATAAAACTTAAACTAAGGAGTAAAAAATGTCAGGAGTAGGAAGTGCAGTAGGAGCAGTAGTAGGAACAATTATTGCGCCCGGCGTGGGGACTACAATCGGTGCGGCCTTGGGTGGTGCGGCTGATAGTGTTGCCAGCAAGGGTAAAGGTGAGTCAACCAAGGCACCGGAGGCCCCCAAACCTGTAGAGACGTATGAGACGCAACAGGAGGCAGTAAGGAGCAAGTCGGAGGCAAACAGGCGCAGGAGTTCTTTCTCAAATACGTTTGTTGCATCCAGAGGGATGGGAACAGGCGGCATTGGTAAAAGCTTTTTAGGCCAGTAATATGTTGTACAACAACCAAAGTCCAAAGCAGAAGAGGGAGCAACTCTATTCGTACAGACAGAGATATGTGTCTAACTGGCAACGAGTTGCGGAGTTTGTAGAGCCAGACAGGCGGTTTAACCTGAATGGAGCTGTACAGGAATCCACACCTAATAATGAGGGATATATTGACACGACTCTTGAGCGTGCGTTGAGGCTGAACGCAACAGGCCAGCATGAGCTTGTGATGCCCAAGGCTAGTGAGTGGTTCACCTTTACGCCCTTGGCGAAAGCGGCAGACAGGGAGCTGGTGACAAGCACTGTTGACGACGAATATGCCGAGACGGCTAGGGTTGTGTCCATGTTCATGAGGAACAGCAACCTGCACACGGCAAGCGAGCTTTTCTTCTGGGACAGGGCGGCTTATGGCATTGGCGCTTTTTGGGCAGAGTGGGACACAAGGAAGCGAGGTTTTAGCTTTTATTCAATTCCCGTTGGGACATTCATGGTGGACAAAGACAAATTTGGCCGGATGAATATGTTCTGTTGGGACGACTGGATGCGAAACCAAGACATTGTAGCCACGTTCCCGGAAAAGAATTTGCCTCAAACGGTAAAGGATAAATACATGGCCAACTCCAACAGCCCGGACAACTACCTTGTGTTCCATTTGTTGGAGCGAGTGGAGCGCACCGGGGACGAAGGGCTTATTGCCCGTGCGGACGGCAAGGAGTGGGTGCTTCGTTCCGTGTACGACGCAACAGGCGACGTATTGCTTGAGCAATTCTTCAAGAACTGTCCTGTCATTTGTTGCAACTGTTTTGACTTGCCCAACAGCCCGTATGGGTATGGGTTTGGGAAGGTTTCCTTGGCAGACCAGATTGAGCTGGTGAATTGCCTGAAAGCGTTGGCAGAGGCGGCCCAGCAGAAGATTTTCCCGCCGATGCTTGTACCCGAAGGCTTCCAAGGGAACATTGGCTATGGCGCCGGGGAGGTAACAACCTTTAACCCGCTGAACATTCAGGCAAGGCCGTCGCCCTTGTTCCAACAGGCATCACAAACCTCTGACTGTCAATGGCAAATTGAGCGGTTCGAGCGTGTCATCAATGAGGCATGTGACGTTAATTTGTTTATGCCGCTGTTGCAGGTGAAGGACCCGCAATACATGAAAGCCACAGTAGCGCAGATGATTGAGTCTTATTCGGCACGCATCAGCTCTACGGCTTATACGAGGTTGATTGAACAATTCCTGCAACCCTTGGTGGACTTTTGCTACAACACGCTGGTGCAACATGGTTATGTCCGTCCTTTGAGGGATTACCATATCCAGTTCTGCACGCCGTTCCAGATTCTTTTGGACAGGCATCAGCCGACCTTGTTTACGGAGTTCCTGCAAACGGTAGTCATTCCTCTTTCACAAATCGACCCGACCGTTCTGGACTCTGTGAATGCTGACTATATTTTCCGAAGGAGCATGCTTGATATTGGCCTGTCGCCCAAGTATTCTAGGCCGGAGGCGAAGGTGCAACAGATGAGGAGAGAACGCCAAGCGGCTCAAGACGAGGCAAACAAGATGGCTAATGCTAAGACATTCTCGGAAGTGCAGAAGAATCTTGGAGCGGCCAGTAAAGACATGAATCTGATTTAATCATGGAAGCAGACAAAGACACGGACCAAGTAGAAATCACCAGCCTTCTTGGGGACACGGTAAGGATTCCCAAGGAGGTGTATGACAAAGCCAAGGAAGTATTGGATTCCGACCCGGACAAATACTTCCTGTTCGTCCTCAAGGCGATTGCCAGCGGAAGCAGGTACAAGCTTCCAGACGCATTGAAGGCAGGATTCAACGAGAACAAACTCTTCTATATTGAAGGAATAAACGCACTAATTGAAGTAATCGAAGCATTATATGAGCGAAACTGAAACCACCCAGCCCGCCACGCAACAGGCGCAACCTCCGGCCACACAGGAAACTAAGATGCCGGGAACCATGTCATTGAGCGACCCTTCCTTAACCCAAAAACCTGCCGAGACATTTACTGTTGACAGCATTGTAAACAAAGACGGCACGTTTAAGGAAGGGTGGGCCTCTTCTTTTGAGGGAGGCGAGAGCTTGTCCAATAAGTACAACAATATCAATGACTTAATCAAAGGCTTTGTCAATGCCAACAAGCTTATTGGTAAAAAGTCGGAACAGGTCACACGCCCCGGAGCCGATGCTACTGACGAGCAGAAGAAGGCATGGCGTGAGCATTTGGGTGTTCCTGAAAAAGCGGAAGACTACCAAGTCCCTGACGAATACAAAGAGACGGTGGACGCAGAGTCGTTTAAAGAGTTTGCCCAGTTTGCCCATGAGCATAACATCCCTGCCGACACGATGCAGGAGTTGCTTCGTTTTCAGGAACGGTATGCGGCCAAGCTGAATGAGGCTAATGCCAAGCGAATCGAAGAACAGGCAAAAGAGGCTAAGAAATACTTCCAATCGGAGTGGGGAGGCTTGTATGAGCGCAACTTCAACTTGCTCAAGGACGGCCTTGTGAGGGCAGGGATTGACATTGAGTCCCCTGATATGGCGGGCGCTCTGAACAATCCCTTCATCCTTTCTGCGTTGTTTGACAAGGTTTCCAGTATGCAGGACGGAACGATGCCCGTCCCCGGATTCATGAAGGCTTCTGCGGCTGACGCTAAGGAGCAAATAATGGGGTTGATTAACAAGTATGGCTCGGTAAACCAAATGCCTCATGACGCACGGGAGCTGTACCACAGGCTCCTTGCGAACAAAAATATCAAATGGTGAAGCAAATTATGCTTGCATGCACCATGCTGTAAGGGTTTAATCGTCCCTGTGATGGTGTGAGTTTTTTTTTCTCCGTATTTTGTCTCACACCAAAAACAAAATGCTAATGCCCGTTGGAGGTTTCTTATGTTGTGTTCTTTCCTCCAACGGGCATTTTTTTATTGCAATCTCTCGTCGTGTGTTGCATACTGCGCTTGCTGTTGTGAAACAGCAGTGTGATTGCATGATTCAATAAGAGCGAAAAGGCGATAACATAGGGATAAATGAGGAGGGGGTACGTTTGTGCATAGCGTACCCCCTCTGTTTTTGTTTGCTTTTTCATAAAGTTTGTGCATTTGTTTTCTTAAAGGCAACCCGTTTGGACACTTGCTTTAACACTCATAGTATAAGAGGACAGCCGTCTTCCTCATTAAACAGCCCTACTTTAAGGACACCTGTCGAACCCATTTTGACGGTAAGAATTAAAAGTATATTAAATTATGGCAAATTACGGAAACTTCCAGACGCTTGCTGTAAACGAGTACACGCCCATGATTTATGCGGCTGTTCAGCAGATGCGTTCCCGCACGGAGCGTTTCATGAGGGTTTACGGCATGAATTCCAGACAGCGCAGGTTCCAAATCATTGACCCTGTGAACTCCACTCAAATCACCGACCTGTATGGCGCGACTAACCCGCAACAGGCCGAGTTCCGACAGAGGTGGCTTAAGACGAAAATCTTTAAGTCCACTCATGAAATTTCCCGCACGGAAATGCAACAGGCTGGAACCATTGATTCCCCTCTGCCCCGTATCGTTGACGCCGAACGCATGGAAATGCAACGCCGTCGCGACATGGTTGCGGTTGAAGGCCTCATTGGCACGGCATGGACTGGTGAGAACGGGGACATCCCTGTGACGTTTAACGAAAAGGCAAACACTATCCCTGTGGGATATGTGCGGACTGGCACTTACGTTGCGTCCGGTCTGACCTTTGACAAGATTGTGCGGGCCAAGACTATCTTCGGCATGCGCAACGTGCTTGGTCAGGATGTGGAACGTCAGGACTTGGGCGGCCCCGAAATGGTGATTCTGTGTACGCATGAAGAACTGGCTGCTCTGTACGGCATCAAGGAATTCACGAATATCCTTTACTCCGACCAGAGACCCATTGCCAGTGGCTATATTGACAACGTGCTTGGCGTCCGCTTCATTGCTCTGACGGCCGACATGCTTCCGTTCGGTTCCCGTCCGCTTGGTACTGCGACCGACCCGACCGGTGGTACATCCACGACGAATGTGCGAACCCTCATTGCCTTCACGATGAACTCCGTTGCGTTTGGCGTGCTGGAAGAGCTGTTCGTTCGGATTGAGGAACTTCCGACCAACCAGTATGTATGGCAGACGTACTCTGAAATCGCAATGGGTGCGACCCGAATCGAAGACAAGGGCGTGCTAAAGATTGATGTTTCTGGTTCAAGCGGTAATTTCTAATCAAACAAAGGAAGGAGTATAATATATGGCTATTGTTCAAAGTGATGCGTTAGCTAAGGTTGAGGCGGGAATGCCCCCGTGGCTGAACTCTCAAATGTCTCGTGGTCAGGTATTGAAACATCTAATCACCTATACCACAGGGACTTCCGCAACTGCCGCCTCTTCGGAAATCCAAGACATCCCTCTTCCTCCGGGAGTAGTGATTGACTTGTCCTCGGTTGCAATGTCCCATAATGGCGTAGGTGCAGGTACTTACACCATTGAACTGTATATCGCAGATAAGCAGGGCAACTTGGTAAACAACTGTGGAGACATTCTCGCACTAACTGCCACGGCAACAGTGGGTGAAATCGTTCGCGCAAGCGTCGCGCCTTGGATTCTTTGTGACCCGGCGCAGTGGGTAGTAGATAAAGGAATCGAAGTCAACGGTGTGGCCATGACATACGAACTTCTCAAAGAGAAGTATCAGTTTGTTTTGTGCATCAAGAACAGCGCCGCTGTGGCCGCAAGCAAAACGCTGTCCATTATCATGGACTTAGTTATCCCCTAATCTGAAAAAACAATGACTGACCTAGATATTGCTAATTATGCCTTGGGGTTGTTAGGCCAATACAAAATCCAAAGCTACCCGGAAACGGGGAAAAAGTCAGTAGAAGGTCAGGCATTAGAGGCATATCTTCCATTCGCTATTCAAGATGTCATGATTGATGGCGAATGGAACTTCGCCCGGAAAAGGGTAATCATTGAGCCGTCACCCACAGAGGTGGCGGCCTTTGGTTATCACAATGCTTTCCCGAAGCCTGACGACTTGGTGACAATCATATCCGTGAATGGAGAGCCTTGGAATATTCAGGCGCAGTTTGTGCAGATTGAGGGAGAGTATATCTTGGCAAACGTTGACCAGTTAAGGCTGGTTTACATTGCCGCCCCCACAGACGGGACAACGCTTCAAGGCATACCTGACCAGCTAAAACCGCTCATAGGAATCAGGTGGGCCTATCTTACGTGTGTACGCATCACGAACAACATTGAACTCTACAACATGATAGCGGACATGTACCAGAGGGAGTTGCACAGGATGCGGGACAACGACTTCATCAACAACACGGGAGGCAGGTTCAACTACCGCAACAAGCTTATGAGCCAGTCCACTTGGGGCCGCTATCCGTTCGGGACGACAGCACCCTACCAAGGCTCTTATACCTACATTCCCGATTAAACTAAAAACCTTCCAGACATATGGCCTCAAATACCCGGCAATTTCAAATGCAACTCAACTTCAACGGGGGGCAGGTTTCCGAGAACTTCACCCCACGAGTTGACATGCAGAAATACCAGACGAGTTGTTCATTGATGAGGAACTTTATTCCTCGTCAGTTTGGTATGTTAAAGAGGCGACCGGGTTTTGGTGTGATTGACGCATTCAAAAATCCTTTTCGGATATTGAAGTTCCCTTGCACCAACAACGAGGAATACATTGTTTGCGTCCACTCCGACAACAAGTATGAGAGCGGTGGTTGCACTCCCTTCGCAACCATTTACCAATGCGGGTATTTTGGAGACGAGACGAGGAAATGGGAGGTAAATCTTGAGATAGATTCTGTTTTTCAGGCTGGCATCAACGGATGGACGGCTGATGTTGGCAATGAGAGGCATGGGCGTTTTTGGGACACGGACTTGGAGAAAATCAAGTATGTCTCCCAAAACGACAAAATGTGGATAGTGCATCCCGACTTCTTCCCGCTGGAATTAACAAGGACAGCCACACAGGCGAAAATGCCTGATATTTCTATGGCTGACAACCAGTACGTGGTGGAGTTTGACACGTCTTCGCACTTAAACATTTCCACAAAAAACTCTCTTTGCTTTGGCCTGTATGGTGTTGATAAGCTCAATGCTAAAACGAATCCTTTCCTTACCTTAAACTTCAAGGACAACAAATCTATCAGCTTTGGTTTTAGCGGTAGTGGAAACAACATGAAGTGGGCCATTACTGACTCATCCGGTGTGGAACATCCCTTGGAGGATATAGAGATTGGCTCTGGACAGGTTGTTGCTTTCTCCGTCTTCAATAAAAACATTCCTATCAACTGTTATTGTTTCCTGACATGGCGGGGAGGTAAGCTGTATGCCAGCATTGGTTGCAACAATTCTTACGGCACGTTAGGTCTTTATGCTTACTCATCATCCGAGGTTGAGATTGACAGCTCTCTTGGGGCCGTCACCAGTTTTTGCGTTGGTGGGACTCCGGGAGGATTAAACGCCGCCCAAAGCTATGTTTCGTTCAAGGAGTCGCTTAATGCTGGAACCGGATATAGTGGCATTGGTATTAAGGTGAATTATGGTCAGGGAGACGTTCCAACCCAAAGCTTCAACAGCAATGACCACAGGAGTTCGTTGATAATGGCTCAAATGTTTGGCGACACGTCGAAAGTGTTCGCTGGGAACGATTATAAAATTGAGCATTACAACAACGCCGTTTTCCCGATTAAACAGATATATCAGGGCAACGAAAAGATTTATCAGGAAAAAGCTGTTATCGGCTTCAAGTTGACAACAATGGACTTCCTGACTTATCCCAAGAGCGACGACTACTATATAAGGGATAAAAGCCAAGGAACTAATCCCGATAGTCCCATGTTTTGTAGTAACCATGAGACATACCCGGATATTCCCTATTACGTCTATGAGGACACCAGCGTCTCCTTAAACACTATCAACGCTGTTTTTGGGGACAGGTATTTCCTTTCTGATGGTTCCGTCTCGCAATTAACAGGCAACGACGGGACTCGAATTGCCGAGTGGTTAAAAGAATATACTCCGGGGGATATTGTTATCGGCTCCTGCCTGATGAACAAAACGGACGGCGCATTGAATGGGAACATATACAACTTCTCTACTGGCACCAACGTTGGAATCCCCATTAACTTTTTCCGCATGGCTAATATTGTGTGCCGCTACGTTCGAGGCGACTGGACTCTTAGCACAGACGCAGAAGTGGCGACAACCAAAGGGGTTCTTGTAAGTTATTTGGAGAATAGCAAGGTCTTTTCAGGCTATCCTTCTGGCGGCGGCTACACAGTCTTCCGAATCAACAATAACTGGTTCTCACAGCCGAGGAAGCTTAGCATGTCAGGAAGCAATACTCCGGGCGTATTTGTTGGGCTGGTTTATATTGGTGAGAACGGAAACGTGTCCACCGATACTGGTGATGCTGGCCAGTCCATTGAGGTTGATAATGGAGGTGGTGTTTATCAGACAGACATTCCCTTTGCCGTGTGGCCTAATCAAAAGAGGCTTACTTCAACAACGACAGATGCGACGGTATTCCAAAACCTGACCATTATGCCAATGATGTATGCCCCTGTGCTGGAAGGCATATTCAAAACATTTGGTTCCTTGTTTGGTCGTGGCAACTACCAGCTGACTCAAACCAATATCAGTAGCACCAACTACTATTCGGCCAAGTTTAACGATTTAGTCAAGTGTGCTTTCTCTGTAGAAAAAGGCTATCCTTCCTGCATAGCGTTGCGTAATGGGCGGCTGATATTAGCTTCAACTAAGGCCCAGCCCCAAACAATATGGGCTTCCCGTGTTGACAGGTATAATGATTTCTCTGTGGACGACATGGCAGATTCCGGCTGGGATTTGACGATAGGCGCGAACCAGAGCCAAAAGATTCAATGGTTGTCTTCCTCTAAGGATTTGATAGTAGGAACAGACATTGGCGAATGGGTGCTGAACGACAGCGACTCAAGCAATCCTGTACCCATTATTAAAGAGCAATCCAGATGGGGTTCTTCTGTGGCGCAAGGGGAACTGATGACGGAGAGCCTGTTTTTTATTCCTAGAGACAAAAAGGGTGTTATCCAGTCAATCTACTCTTTCCAGATTGATGGCTACACATCGGAAGATGTGACGATTATGGCATCCGATTTGTTTGATTATGGGATTACTTCTCATTCGATTCAGAAAGACCCTGACCCAATCTGGTGGGGTACTACTGGCGACGGAAGGCTTTTAGGGCTTCTGTATAACCGGGTTCAGGACATCAATGGCTGGTTCCAATGCGATATTCAAGGAGCCTTCATAAATCAGGTATGCTGTTACAATAATCCGGTAAAAGGCGAAGAAGGATTGATAGTTTCCGTAAAAGGCAAAGGCGAGAACGATTTCGTAAACGCCAATCAATACTTCCTCTCTTATATGGAGGACAGCAATCCTTGTGTTGACTTCTTCTCCACGGGGCAGACGAGCGACACAGATGCTATGGCTTATGGAGGTTTTGTA
>OATG01000562.1_pt1 | contig 39685 bp, 35 predicted proteins | sample 1516581 | NCBI WGS metagenome assembly OATG01 (sample SAMEA2579930, study PRJEB22360) | human gut metagenome | biome: human gut; feature: human-associated habitat; material: faeces | place: Denmark | collected 2008/2010
GCATGCTTCCGCCGTTGCGAGCGCCTCTTTTTCATCTCCCACCACCACCGGAATGATCGGCGTATCCCCTGCAGCAATGTCAACTCCTATTTCTGTCAGGAGATTTCGCATATAAGCCGTGTTCTCACGCAGACGCCCCAGATATTTCTCCGGGTCCGCTTTTAACAAGCGAAGAGCCGCTAAGGCCGCCGCTCCCGTGACCGCGGAAATGGCTGTGGAGAAAATAAAAGGCCGCGATGTATTCCGCAGATAGTCGCAAATTTCCCGGCTTGCCGCGATGTATCCCCCTTCCGCACCGAAAGCTTTCGACAAGGTCCCCACCTGCACGTCGATCCCTGCCATCTGGAAATACTCCGCCGTTCCCCGTCCGGTTCTGCCAATGACACCCGATGCATGGGCGTCATCCACGATAAGACAGGCCCCGTAGTCCTTCTTCAGTGCCGCCAGAACGGGCAGCGGACAAATATCCCCATCCATGCTGAATACGCCGTCCGTCACAATGAAGCGCTGCCCTTCGCAGGGAACGGTCTGCAGCAGTCTTTCCAGATCCGCCATATCGCTGTGCCTGTAAACTGCCGTTTCGGCTTTTGAGATACGGCACCCGTCGACAATACTCGCATGATTCAATTCATCACTGAAAATGACATCTCCCTTTCCGGCAAGCGCATACAGCACTCCCAGATTCGCCATGTATCCTGTATTGAAGATGACTGCGTCTTCGGTATGTTTGAAATCGGCTATTTCCTTTTCCAAATCGGATAACTCAAAAGCTGCCCCCGAGGTAAGACGCGCGCCGCCGCTTCCCGTACCGAAACGAACCGCTTTCGCTGCCACTTCCTGTACTTCCTTCGCATGGGTCATGCCCAGGTAATCATTGGAATTGAAAACGATATACCGCTTTCCTTCACGATCTGTACCGAGAGACGCCGTTTCCATACGCAGATCCCGTACCTGCCTGAGCCGCCCTTCCTGCCGCAGCGCGGAAAGAGCGGAGAAAATATTTTCCGGCTTCATTTGACCCTCACCAGCACTGTCTGATGCTGCATATACTCCACATACCTGTCCATATCCGTACCGTGCTTTACAAAAAATACGCGGCCGCCGATAGAATCTCCTTTCTCTTTCATCACCGTAATCCGCCCGTAGCCAAACTTCGGCGAACCTACATAGCCTGTCACATAAAAGGGATCATCCGACCAGCAAAGTTCCGCCACCGTCCCTGGCGCCGCCGCCACTTTCGATGCCAGAATAAGCGCTTCCCTCGGATGTTCTCCGCCCAGGCCCTTCGCCCCCATCTGTGCTTCGTATGCGCACGTATCTTCGCAATCCATACAGCTGCACCGCACGCCGCGCATACCGAGTCCGTCCAGGCGCTCTCCTGTTTCCGCATCAACGACTGCTGCGCCGCGCATACTGTCTGTCAGCGATTCCAAAATAGCAAATCCTTTTCCTATAGCAGTTTCGCTGACTCCGGAACGGAGCAGTTCTTTTTTCGCCGCCGCCCGTCCTTCCTCCTTTGTTGCCGTGTCAATCTGGTACAAAGGCAAAAGCGGGCAGCAGGTGATTCCCTCATGCCTGACCGCTTCCACCTTGAACTGGATAAAATCCGCCGCGCCGCGGTCATGTTCCCAGGCACGGTGCAGCATGGAAATCATCTCCTGTTCCACGCTGTTCTTTGTTACAATCCTCTCCGCTCCGGAAATATGCTGTCCGCCCACGCCGTGGGCACCGCCAAGACTGGAACGCATTTTCACGCTGTACAATACCTTTTCTTCTCCCATAATACTCCCCCTTTATTTTCCGCCCGTTTCCGGACAGCCAACATCTTTTCTAAGTGTAGTAGCCGTCTTCACTTTTGTCAATCATAATTTTTTATAAAGTTTACAATAAAAACAAGATTTTTTTCAAAATAAAAATCTCCTCCCCCGGTTAAGGGAAGAAGATTATTTTTTAACTGCCGCTTTTATTTTCTGCTGCTAAAGAACCCCCTGCAGGAACAGGAAATTTTTATTCCGCAACTACGGAAATATGTACTTCGCTGGTAACCTGCTGGTGTACCCAGACTTCCACATCATATTCTCCTGTGGTCCTGATCGGATTTTTCAGCCTGATATTTTTCTTATCCAGTTCAAACCCATACTGCTCTTTAACGGCATCACAAATATCTTTTGCCGTGACACTGCCGAAAACCCGTCCGTCCTCACCGGACTGCACTTTGATGACCGCTTTTACTTTTTTCAGCTGGGATGCCATGATGACCGCTTCGTCCGCAGCCACTTTGGATTTAAATTCTTTAGATTCACGACGCTGTTCCGCCGTATTCAGATTGGCTTTCGTTCCTTCCGCGCCAAGTCCGCGGCGAATGAGGACATTACGGCCATAGCTGTCCGCTACTTCGACAACATCGCCTCTTTTCCCCAATTTCTTTACATCCTGCAGCAATACTACTTTCATTCTTTTTCCTCCTCCGTTTGTTTACGAACATTGGCAACAACCGCCTTTGTTATATCTTCTATATTGCCGTCAGTGCCGAACTGCGCTCCCGCCACTGTCTGATGGCCGCCGCCGCCAAGCTGTTCCATGACAATCTGCACATTAACAGACCCGTCGGAGCGCGCGGAGAGGCAGAGTCCGGTCTCCGTATAGTAGAAAAGGAAGCTGCACCGTATCTTCTGCACGGTGACAAGAAAATCCGCCACCTGTCCTGCGATAATCTGGGAATCCGCCGTGCCTTCCGGACATACGGCAAAGGCCATGTATTCATCCACCTGTTTCATATCGGCCAAAATCATGGATTTAATCTTGATGGACGCCAGATCCATTGAAAAGAGCTTTTTAACCAAAGCGGTGTCTGCGCCGCACCGCCTGAGATAACTTGCCGCGTCGAACGTACGGACACTTGTCTGGACGGTAAAGCTCTTCGTGTCCACCACCATCCCCGCATAAAGGCAGGATGCTTCCAGTGCATTCATTTCTTCTTCGCTTCCATAATACTGGATCAGTTCCGTCACCAGTTCCGAAGCGGAAGATGCCGACGGTTCCATGTACGTAAGAAGCGGACTGTCGATAATGCTTGCCGCACGGCGGTGATGATCGATAACGACTTTCTTCTGCACTTTCCTCAGCAGTTCCGGCGCCGCCACCAGTTCGGGGATATGCGTGTCCACAACAATAACCACCGTCTTATCCGTCACGAGGCTTTTCGCTTTGCCCTCATCAATAAGAAGCCCTTCCGCCAAGCCGCTGGATTGTATGGCCTGGATCATTTTCCTGGACGTATCATCCTGTTTGGAAATGACGATGTGCGCTTCCACCTTGGACACTCTCGCCAGGTGGGAAACACCTACTGCGGCCCCGAGCGCGTCAAAATCTTCATGGGCGTGCCCCATAATGAGAACCATATCCGCTTCGTTAATGATCTCACGGAGCGCCTGCGCCACCACACGGACACGGACACGGGTACTGCTCACTGAAGCGGGCGCTTTGCCGCCAAAGGCTTTTACATCTTTCCCGAGACGGACGATGGCCTGATCCCCGCCGCGGCCAAGAGCCAGATCAAGCGCCACCTGGGCTTCTTCATACTGGCGGTTAAAAGATTCGTCACTTTTTACGATGCCGATGGACAAGGTCACGGGAATACGGTTCACCGTATGGATTTCCCGCACCCGGTCAAGTATTTCAAAATTAGAATCCATCATATCCTGCAGGGCCTTTGACGAAATACAGGCCACAAAATCAGACGCATTGTACTGTTTGATAAATCCGTCATGGCTGTTGAACGTAGCAAGCACTTTCTCCGTCACATCAGAGAGCAGGGCGGACCGCTCCACATCACTCATCTCCGCCGTCACTTCCTGTATATTGTCTATGCGGATCAGACAAAAGACAGGGCGTGCCTCTTCCGACTCTTTCAAAGATTTCTCTACATCGCTCCTGTCCATGAAGTAAAGCACCATGAAAGATGCTCCGTCCGGCTCATCAGAAGGAACCCATTTATGGAATACACGGAAAAACGTCCCTCCCGCATGGCAGTCAAACCACCCCGCCTTCCCCCAGAGCTTGGCTACTTTCTGTCCCTGGATAATATCCCGGAGGGGCGTCCCCTCTTCCGTACCGGCAATCCATGAACGAAATACGCCGTTTGCCCAGACGAGCTTTTTCTTCTCGTCCACAACGGCAATTCCCAGCGGAAGATTCCGCACCGCATAGACCGTACCAACTGAAACACCTGATGATAAATCATCAAGGTACCGCATGAGAAGCCGCTCCTGCATAAGGTCGGAGCGTTTCACCCAGACGACAGCCGCCGCGGTCACGATAAACATTAAAAGCCCGAGGAGCCAGTTCTGTGTGGCAAGCACCAGGACTGCCGCCAAAAGGAGGCTTATCATGACTTTTGAAGTTTTCTTATATACCCAAATATTGCTGAGCATAGTGCTCCTTTCATTTTTTCATCCAACGCAACCCGGTTCCGGAAACCGATGCTTTATATGTAATCGTACTCTATGGCAGTTCTTATTGCAAACAGGCTGCTATTCGTAATTTCTCTTCTTCCTGTATTGAAGCACCATATCGGACAATCCCAGGAGAACGACGATCATCTGCACCATTCCGATGATAACGGAAAGAACTGCGATGATCCAGCGCAGCGGCCTCACGAAAGGATATTTTCTGGGCATCCACCAAAGCGCCGCCAGCCCCTGAAGCCAGAAAACGAGAACACAGGCAAGTCCCAAATTGTACTGGATCATTTCGAGCGTTGCATTTCTATTCGTGATGTACTGCATGGCAAATGCCAGAACATAAAGTCCCAGAAAGAAACGGGGCAGTTCCCATCGTTCCAGGGGAGGCATTCCGGGGATATCCTTCATGCCGAGACGGGTAAAAATCTTTTTCCCAAGCATCATGGACGCCCAAGTATAGAAAAACGCGGCGCTCACCGTGATGACAGGAATGGATCTCCGTATATCATCTATCATCTGCTTCACATTTTCCTGCGTCTGCATGAGCAGTTCGCCGGAATAAAACTGCGCCATCTGCGCCATCATCTGCTGCTCCATGCTGTCCATCGCTTCACCGCCAAAAATCATGGGCGGCACATTCAAAATATACATCGCCGCAAATGCCTGCCCTATCCAAGAAGCAAGCACCACGACCGCTCCCGCGGCAAGTGTCGCCGCCGCAGGAACCTTATTTCTGCAACAAATCCCCAGTACCACGCCAAGCACGCCGAAGATGGCGCAAAGGAAAGCGGCGGAAATGAACCCGAAAAAGACAGAATCCAAAATCATGATGCCTGCCGTGACAATAATCGACCATGAATCCCCCTCTTTCATCCCCAGGTACGCGATAGGAAGAGGGATCAGCAAAAACACCACCAGGGAAATCAGGGGCATGTAAAATCCGATGACGGAAAGCACCACCGCCAGGGCGGTACACTTTACCGCCAAAACGACGGCGCTTGTTTCTCCTGCTCTGTATTCGTCCATAACTACTCCTGTCCTGTTAAATATGTTCAGTATTATTCTATATTTTATCATACAGAAACAATAAACGCGGCCAATAAAAAACTGCGACCCCATAAAAGAAATCACAGTTCATTATGTCCGCGCGAGGCTTATCTGACTTCCTGGATGATAGGAAGAATCATCGGCCTGCGCTTCGTCTTTTCAAAGAAATACCTGCCCAGGGCATCGCGGATCTGCGTCTTGATAGCGTTCCATTCCGTCACATTCCCCGTGTTGCACCGTTCCAGTACATGCTCGATACGGCTTCTTGCGCCGGACATAAGCTCCTCGCTGTCACGGACATAAACGAATCCCCGTGATACGATATCGGGACCTGCCGCGACCTGGCTGCTTCCCTTTTCAAGAGCAATAACCACGATGAACACACCGTCCTGCGCCAGCTGCTGGCGGTCGCGGATAACGATATTTCCCACATCACCTACCCCGAGGCCGTCCACAAAGACAGCGCCGGACTGCACTTTGCCGGTGATCTTGCCGCTGCGGTTCGTAAATTCGAAAACGGTCCCGTTGTCACCGATAAGAATATTCTGCTTCGGCACGCCCAAACTTTCCGCCAATTCCGCATGAGAGCGGAGCATTCTGTATTCTCCGTGAACCGGCACAAAAAACTTCGGACGGACAAGAGAGAGCATCGTTTTCAAATCCTCCTGGGAACCGTGGCCTGACACATGGACGCGGCTCGTCCGGGACGTAATTACCTTCGCCCCCAATCGCATAAGATTATCAATCGTCCTGCCGACGCTCGTTTCATTTCCCGGAATCGGCGATGCGGAAATAATGACCGTATCCCCGGCATGAATCTGCACCTGCCGGTGGCTTCCGTCCGCCATACGGGACAGTCCTGCCATAGGTTCGCCCTGGCTTCCCGTCGTGAGGATGCAGATTCTGTCATCGCGATAATGATTGAGCTCCTCCGGTTCAATAAATGTGCCCTCCGGAGCCTTAAGGTAGCCCATTTCAAGCGCGATACCCACTACATTGACCATGGAGCGGCCGAAGACACAAACTTTTCTTTTATTTTCAACAGCCGCATCAATCGCCATCTGTACGCGGGACACATTGGACGCGAATGTGGCAAGAATGATACGTCCCCTGACTTCGTGGAAAGCATCTCTAAGCGACTTGGAAACCACTGCTTCCGACAAAGTATATCCCGGATTCTGGGCATTCGTGGAATCGGCGCAGAGGACAAGCACACCGTTGCGGCCAAGCTCGGCGAGCTTGTGCATATCCGTCTGTTCTCCGTCCACAGGGGAATGATCAAATTTAAAATCACCTGTATGCACCACAGTTCCTACCGGCGTACGGACATAAACGCCGCAGGAATCCGGAATGGAATGACATACATGGAAGAAACCGAACCTGAAAGAACCGCGTCTGAATTCATCGCCTGTCTTTACTACATTCAAATTGTACTTTCCGATTTTCTGTTCCTTCAGCTTGCCTTCAATCAGGCCGCAGGTCAGCCGCGTCGCATAGACCGGAGCGGAAACATCACGCAGTAAATAAGCCAGCGAACCGATATGGTCTTCGTGTCCGTGAGTAATGAGAATGGCCTTGATCTTGTCCCTGTTTTCAATCAGGTAACTGAAGTCGGGGATAACGATATCCACCCCCGGCATTGTTTCATCAGGAAAAGCCATTCCTGCATCTATTACGATAATTTCGTCGCCGTAACGGAATACAGTCATGTTCTTCCCGACTTCCCCCAGGCCTCCCAAGGGAATGATCTGTAATCTGGATTTTGCCAAGATTAACCTCCTATTCAATTGTAGCCGTACATTTCATTTATTACATAAAATATAAAAATTGCCGTACCATAGTCGCTTCTGTTATTATACCATGGGACGGAAAGGATTTGTTCCCTTATTAAAGAAATAATATATTTTTTCATTTTTATGTGCACCCATAGTATAATGAATGAAATATGAAATCCCGCACAGGAGGCGCCATGGCAAAAGTAATTAATTTCAATCCCGGCAAAAACGTAAAAGCCGGCATCTTCGAAAAATACATGAAAGACAATGACCTGAATTTCTTCCAGCGCAGAGATACCCATGATGAAAAGGATTCCGTGGCTTTCATCACCGCCATTCCGGCGGGCAGCCACCGCCTTGTAGCTGCCGTCATCACGGACAACAGCATGTATACCCTGCTCCGCATCCATCTGGGTGTCGCGCCTGCAGGCCCCGCCCGTAAAACTTTCATCCGTTTCCTGGAGCAGCTGAACGCCGCCCATTCCATTTTCAAGTACAGCATTGCCGAAGATGACAACACATTCCTGGATATCTGCGTCACCACAAGGCCGGAAAGTTTCGATCCGGAAGTAATCCGCACCTCTCTCAACCTCATCATCTTCCATTTAAAAGACAATTATGAAGACATCGCACGGCGCCTCTCCAAACCCGGTGACGCTTCCGATGGCTTCGAACTGTAACATCAAAAACAGTATGATCTGTCCTATCGTAAAAGATATTCTATTTCTCCTTAAAACAGCATTATAAACTTGAGCTGAATAACGAGGAACATCAGACGTCATAGCGAAGGATCTCCTGCCGTTGTGAGGAGAACGGTAAGATGTCATCAGGGGAATAGATTCTTCACTCATTGTCATGTTGCCGTTTCCCATCTTTCTCACACAGCATTCTTGCCCCGTTCAGAATGACGATTTAGGGAAAGCGTCATAATGACGAGAAATGAAAGACGTCATCCGGATCGCCAGCAAAGGATCCGCTGTCATAATGAGGGAAACGTTAATCGTCATCCGTAACGAATGCGAAGAATCTATACCCGTGGTGAGGAAAGTGGTAAGAAGATAAAAGCCGTTAGCTGTGAGCTGTCAGCTGCAAGCTAACTATTCTTTTACGATTTAAGCCATTACGACAAGCGAGTATTCTCAATCGCACTACGTGCGCCAGCAGCTTCTTCTGACAGCCGACTCCATGATCCTTGTATAAGACGTTAAGGTTTCATAATTAGAGAAACGTTAATCGTCATCCGTAGCGAACATGAAGAATCTATACCCATGGTGAGGAATACAGTAAGGTGTCATCTGCAGCATCAGTGAAGGATCTGCCATCATGAAGAGGAAAAATACAGAAGATCCATTTTTCAAACTTCACCGCAAAAATCACCAGCATGAGCCGGATAATCTCGATTTAACTAAAAAACTCCGACAATATATGTTACTGGACATATATTATCGGAGTTTTATTTTTATCCGGATTTCTTAGTCATCAAAACTTATAGTCTACCGTGACCATGTAATTTCTGCCTTCTGAGTAATACCCGCCATCTGTCAGGTTATCTCTGTCAAATATATTATCTACTGCCAGCGCCACAGAGAATGCATCATTAATGTGATGGGTATAAAGGAAGGTGGAGTTAAGCATGAGTCCGATATCTTGGATATTACTGTTTGTACTGGTTCGATCTCCAATCCATGCCAGAGAGAGGGATACTTCATCTTTGTCACCTTTCCATGCTGCGCCTGTGGATAACTGCCAACGGCTGTATGTTTCTTTCCATGCGGAAGCAGCCGTATTCTTCTTTTTAGGATTGCCAAATATACCGCCTACATACCAGGATAGCTGATCATTAGCCTGTATGCTGTAGGACAGTTCTACACCTGTATTTTTGTATTCCGCTGCATTATAAGACTGGGACACGGTATTTCCATCGACAGTAATTTTACGGGAAGAAATCATATCATTCAAATGAACATGGAATACAGCTGCTTTTAATGTACCTCGACCAATTTGCTTTTTATAACCGGCTTCATAGTTCCACCCATACTCAGGATTTAAATTTGGATTGGCGGCAAGCATACCGCTGCTGTAGTAAAGCTGACGCATGGTCGGCATACGGAAAGATTTCCCTACATTGATGTATATGCTTTCTTTGTCATTCAATTTCTTATTGATTTGAACCTGCGGCAGGAACGCATCAAAGTTTCCCCGTTCCGTATGATACGCATCCCAACGGAAACTTGCAATACCTGTCATCCCATGTCCAAAATCATGTTCATAAGAGCCATAGAGTGCGTAATTATCTGACACGAATGTCCCAAATTTCACCGGATCCCGCAATGTACCCGTATCACTGTTTTTAAATTTCTGGTTATGGTCCACATAAGATTCTCTTTTGTATAGAGCGCCAATCAGAACTGTGTCATCCCCGATAAAAAAACGCTTCTTCAAATCAGTCCCCCAGTAACGCTGTTTGCTGATTTCCCATTCACGAGCCGCTTTATTATGGACATAATAGTCAGGATTGTCGATACTCCTTTCCTGATAAAATATATTCGAGGAAAAATTATTTTTATCATAAGAAAGATTAAAAAAATCTTCTTTATCTTTATAGTCAAAATGCTGGATTTTACCTACTTCTGTCGTCTGATGGGCATAGTATTCAATAGAGTATTTCTTTTCTGTATGCATGTAACTTGCTGCCAAAGTATCAGTGAGTCGGTAGGAAATACCCATTGCCTGTTTTTTACTTTCGCCAAATCCTGTATTATACTTGTATTTCTTTCCATTTACTGTTTTCATCGAAGATGAAGGAACCGCAGTCATGGCTCCTTGATCTCCCATGCGGTCATAAGAGTAGAATACCCTTAATTTATTATTGCCTGCAGCCACGCTGCCTACTCTTTGTCCATCACTCCCCGCACCAAGTCGCACAGAACCCTGTCCGTCTTTTCTGGTAATTACATTGATAACACCGCCATAAGCAGAACTGCCATAAAGTACGGCACCTCCACCCTTTACGACTTCCACTTTTTCAACGGCACCGACCGGAATCATATCTAAGTGGCTGACACCATTCCAATTGACAGGAATACCATCAATCATCACAAGAGTACCGCCGGTAATTCCTCGGAGATTGACACTTGTATTTCCTGTAATCCAGCTTTGGTCATGCGGCCCCATGGCACTGACCATAATCCCGGGTTCATATTTCAATGCCTGTGCCACATTTTCACGACCGGAAGCCTGTAATTCCTGCCCGGTGACAACGGTAACATCTGCGGGCGTATCCAGTTCTTTTTTCTCATACGCCTGCGCTGTGACATTCACCGTATCCAACATATAGACCGGCGTTTCTTCTGCTGAAACAAAACCATTTCCCATCGCCCCCAAGACACATGCAAGCAACCATATTTTTTGTAACTTCTTCATACTGACACCCTTTCTTTAAAAACTGGACTTATTCATAAAGGCCTTTATAAATGGCTTTTATGCTTTCCCCTGTCTTCACATTTGCAGCGCAAATGTATCTATATTCCAACGGATAAATGCGTTTTGTCTGTACAGCCCGCAAATGAAACAGCGGTGCTTCTTTAAAATACCCCTTAGCAAATTCCCTATCCGTATCCCCACCATGGTAAATCAGAAATACAACTTCCGGATCAGCTTCCCTTAACTCTTCCGCACTGATGAAGGGAACTTCATAATTTATATTGAAGCTGCCAAGACGTTTAATAATATCTCCTGAAAGCAGTTTATCTCCAAAAACTTCTATCTTATCCCCCATAAACTCCACGGTCAGCACACGAACGGGTCTTTTCCCTTTTGCTTTTTCCTGTAATTCCTTTAAAATGGACTCGATTTCATTAATGACCTGTACTGCCTTTTCCTCTTTGTTAAAAATCATCCCCATATTTCTTATAAAATTTATTTCACTGTCTATCGTACATGGCGGGAATGGATCCACGGCAGGAACAGGTCCGGAATTTTCCTCAATATATATAGGGATGTTTTTCTCTTTCCAAAAAGAAACGTCACCTAACGCTCCGTTCCGAAATGACATCCGCCAGCCGATAATAAAATCTGGGTTTTGTATTAAAGCAGTTTCTTTATCCAATTCCCCTTCAACTATCACTGCATGAGGAATCTTTTCTTTATAATAAGGAATCCTGTCTTTCGTATTCATCGGAAAAGAAGCAGCAACCACCTTGTCGCTGACTCCCAGACAAATAAGAACATCCAGTATTTCCGGGCGAGTCACAATAACTCGTTGCGGTACTTTTGAAAAAGTAAGTTTCGACGGACTCCCGTCAAAAGTGAAATTGACGATGGAAACAGGTTTGGGAAGAAGCGCTTCCGATACTTGCATTTTTTCCGTCTTTTCGCCGCAGCCTGAAAACAGAGCAATCCCAGCCGCTATAATGCCGATCGTGACTATTTTACTCCAGCACATCAGAGTGTTTCCTTTTCCTTCTTCCAATGACGCGGGAGGTATACGATATTCATCCGGCCCGTAGCTTCTTCTATATCTACACGGCTGTCCACGCCATACAGCTTTTTGATAAATTCTGCCGTCAGAAGTTCCCTGGGAGTACCGATACCTGCTACTTTTCCCCCGCTGATGGCAATGAGGCGGTCACAGTACATGGCAGCGATGTTCAGGTCATGAACGGCAGCTATGACTGTCACACCCAAACCTTTCACGATATCCATGATTTCAAGCTGGTACTTGATATCCAGATGGTTTGTCGGTTCGTCAAGAACAAGGCATTCTGTCTGCTGTGTGAGCGCTCTGGCAAGTATGACACGCTGCTGTTCCCCTCCGGAAAGAGTGGAAAAATTTCTTTCGCCGAATTCTTCCAGTCCTACGACACGCAAAGCGTCCCGCGCAATTTTATAGTCTTCCGCATTGTCCCGCTCCATCATTTTCTTATGGGGTGAGCGTCCCATGAGGACCACGTCCAAGACGGAGAAATCAAAATTGTAAAAATTGTGCTGCGCCACGACGGCCAGTTTCAGCGCTGATTCACGATAGGAAAATTCATCTAATTTTTTTCCATTGAAATAAATTTTTCCCGTTGTCGGTTTCTGCACGCGGTAGACGCATTTCAGGAAGGTACTCTTCCCGCTGCCGTTCGGCCCGATAATGCCTAAAAATTCTTTTGGCCGCAATTCCAGGTCAATCCCCTGGAGTATCTGTCTGCCGCCGGCAAAAAACCGGACTGCTTCCGCAAGTATTTCCATCAGTCATTCCCTCCGAATCCATAGGTTCGTTTAATCATGAGATAAATAAAGCACGGCGCGCCGATCATGGAAATCAGGATGCCGATGGGCAGTTCCGTATGGGGGATGATGATACGGCAGAGACCGTCGCATATGACAAGAAATATAGCCCCTACAAGGGCGCTGGCAGGAATGAGTTTCTTGTGGTCAGGTCCCAGGAACATACGCATGACGTGGGGAATAATAAGTCCGACGAAACCGATCATCCCCGCCGCGTAAACGGCGAATCCCACAATGAGGGAGCTGATGAGAAGATACCACTGGCGGTAAAGGTGGAGATCCGTCCCCATCGTGATTGCCGTTTCATCGCCGAGGAGCATAAGGTTCAGCACACGGCTCTGTGTCCAGAAAAAAAGGACGGACACAATGATTACTGGCGCGATGACGGCAAGTTCGTTCCATTTCGCCCCCGCCAGACTTCCCATCAGCCAGTAAGCAATGCTCTGCATGCCTTCCTTATTATTGGCAAAGTACACGATGAAGCTGGAAAAAGCGCTGCATACCGCCGAGAGTGCCATGCCTGCCAGGAGGAGTTTCATGGAATTTGACCGCCCCCCAAGGTTGGATATGAAGAGGACTGCCAGTGACAGAACAAAAGCGCCGATAAATGCACTGATTCCCACGAAGTTCGGTCCCAGAGACGCCCCGATCCCCAAAAGGATGGCAGAGGTGGCTCCAAGGGACGCGCCGGAGGATATGCCTAAAATGTAGGGATCCGCCAGAGGGTTTTTTACGATAGCCTGCATAATGACACCGCAGACAGCGAGTCCGCAGCCAATAAGCGCTGCAAGGACAAGGCGGGGCAGACGGAGAAGCCATACAATATCATGAACCGGCCCACGGCCCACAGCCTCAATGGGCAGATCCCCCATAAGCTGCTCCAAAACAGAATTGTAGATCTGATCAAGCGGCAGTTTAACCGTGCCGATGCTGAGCCCCCAAAAGAGCGCTGCCGCGAGGAGGAAAGCAAGCGCAATAAGAATCATGGTAAACCCCAGTGTTTTTAAAAATTTCATTTATTGCTCCTTATATAAATCGGGATACAAACCTTTTCCTATATATCGTATGCCGTCAAGAGTCCTTATCCCCGATGAGTAGACAGAATACAGGGGCAGCGGATAAACCCGTTTCTCACGAATACAACGTACATCCCGGAGCGCTTGTTCATGATAGAGCATATCCAGTTTCTGCTTTGGATGATCATAATCCCCTTCGATAAGGATGACGAATATGGCATCCGGATCCATTTCTATGATTTGTTCCTTGCTGATTTGCTGCTGTCCGGATGCAAGCAGTTCGCCGTTCATTCTTCTGAGGATATCGCCTGCAAGGGTTTCCTCCCCGTAGACACTGATATCCGATCCCATAAATTCGATAATGAGTCCGCGGGGATGTTTTCCTGTAAGAGTTGCCTGCCCGGCGGTGCGGGAGATTTCATCTTTCATTTCTTTGACAAGGCTTTCCGCTTTTTCTTCCCTGTCAAATATTTTCCCCAGATTTAAAATATCGGCATACTCATTTTCAATGGTGCGGTTCCTGTTTGCCGGAGCGGAGTTTTGGGAAATATAGGTATGCACGCCGCGTTCATTCCAAAATTCCGTACTGCGGAGAACCTTGTCGGTAAAGGTGGAACTCCAGCCTGCAATGAAGTCAGGCCTCATCATCATGATTGTTTCCGGATCAAGGTTTTCCAGGCTTTTATAAGGAATCGCTTCATAACCTGCCTGATACTCCTCACGGATATACTTCCTGTCAGGGACGCCCATTCCCGCAATGATACGATCCTCTACCCCAAGAGCTAGCAGTGTTTCTATGGAGTTCTGCCAGACCGCCGCCACTCTCTTTGGCGGAGAATAGAACACCTGCCGCTCCTTCTCCCCATGAGAGTTCAGTATCTCCACAGCAAGAGGATATTTTTCCCTGTTCCATTCTATTTTCGCTTCTCCGTCGATACGGGGCATTGTTTTCCCATTTTCTTTCACAACCGGCGCGCAGCCTGAAAGAAAAATCAAACCCGCCGCTATAACCGGCAGCCATTTCACCATTATTCTCTCCAATATTATTTAAACTGTTTATATTTCAATCTTAATCAAAAAACATTTTATCCTCGCTAATTATATCATAATATAAGCCGTGATATATTATATTCATTCTCCAATAAATAAAACGGTACGCAAAAAAAGAATCTCACTCTGTTTCCAAAGCGAGATTCTTTTCATATTTATGCTATGCACTGATTAAGCAGATTATTTTGTAATCTTGGCAACAACGCCTGCGCCTACGGTTCTCCCGCCTTCACGGATTGCGAAGCGCTGACCTTCTTCCATGGCAATCGGGGTGATGAGTTTTACACTCATTTCAATGTTGTCCCCAGGCATGCACATCTCTACCCCTTCCGGCAGGTTGATGTCGCCTGTTACGTCTGTCGTTCTGAAGAAAAACTGCGGACGGTATCCATTGAAGAACGGCGTATGGCGGCCGCCTTCGTCTTTGGTCAGGACGTATACCTGTGCCGTGAATTCTGTATGCGGGTGTACGGTTCCCGGTTTTGCCAGTACTTGTCCTCTTTCGATGTCCGTACGGTCGATCCCGCGGAGCAGGGCTCCGATGTTGTCCCCTGCCATGGCCTGGTCAAGGGTCTTTCTGAACATTTCTACGCCGGTGATTACGGTCTGGGTTGGTTCGTCCTGCAGTCCTACGATTTCTGCAGCGTCCCCTACTTTGACGGTGCCGCGTTCTACTCTGCCTGTCGCTACGGTGCCGCGTCCGGTGATGGTGAATACGTCTTCTACAGGCATCAGGAACGGTTTGTCGGTGTCACGCTGCGGTGTCGGTACGTATTCGTCTACGGCTTTCATCAGGTCACGGATTTTCTGTTCGTCTTCCGCGTTCCCGTTCAGCGCTCCCAGTGCGGATCCTACGATGATCGGCACTTCATCGCCGGGGAAGTCATAGGAGGACAGCAGGTCGCGGATTTCCATCTCTACGAGGTCGATCAGTTCCGGATCGTCTACCTGGTCTGCTTTGTTCAGGAATACGACGATGGCCGGTACGCCTACCTGTTTGGCAAGAAGGATGTGTTCACGGGTCTGGGGCATCGGGCCGTCTGCCGCGGATACGACCAGGATTGCGCCGTCCATCTGTGCCGCGCCGGTGATCATGTTCTTTACATAGTCGGCGTGCCCGGGGCAGTCTACGTGTGCGTAGTGGCGCTTTTCGGTTTCATATTCTACAGTGGATGTATTGATGGTGATACCGCGCGCTCTTTCTTCCGGCGCTTTATCGATGGACGCGTAGTCCAGGAAGTTTGCATTGCCTTCTTCAGACAGTACTTTGGTGATGGCCGCGGTCAGGGTGGTTTTACCGTGATCGACGTGTCCGATGGTACCGATGTTTACATGCGGTTTGGTTCTTTCATAATGTGCTTTTGCCATTTTTAAATTCTCCTTTTAAATTATTTCTTACCCAGACGTTCTTCAGTAATCTGCTGGGAAATTGCCTTCGGAACTTCTTCATAGTGATCAAATGTCATTGTGAAGGTGCCGCGCCCCTGTGTAGCGCTGCGGAGTCCGGTCGCATAACCAAACATTTCGGAAAGCGGAACGAACCCTTTGATTCTAGATTCACCGTTTTCAGATTCCATGCCTTCGATACGTCCGCGACGGGAATTGAGGCCGCCGATAACGTCTCCCATGTATTCTTCGGGAACATCTACTTCTACGCTCATGTACGGTTCGAGAAGAACGGCATCCGCCTTCTTCGCGCCTTCCTTGAACGCCATGGAGCCTGCCACCTTAAATGCCATTTCAGAGGAGTCGACATCATGGTAGGAACCGTCATAAACGGTAACTTTGATATCGACCATCGGATAGCCTGCAACGACACCGTCTTCCATAGCCGCTTCTACGCCGGCCTGGATCGGGTTGATAAACTCTTTCGGAATGACACCGCCGACGACTTCATTGGCAAATTCAAACCCTTTGCCCGCTTCCATCGGTTCAAGGCGGAGCCAGCAGTGGCCGTACTGACCGTGTCCGCCGGTCTGGCGGATAAACTTGCCTTCCGCTTCCACCGTTTTACGGATGGTTTCACGGTAAGCAACCTGCGGTTTGCCTACAGTACATTCTACTTTGAATTCACGTCTCATGCGGTCAACGATGATGTCCAGATGAAGTTCACCCATACCGGAAATAATGGTCTGGTTGGTTTCCGGATCTGTATGCACTTTGAATGTCGGATCTTCTTCCGCCAGGCGTTGAAGGGCGGTGCCCATCTTTTCCTGGTCAGCTTTTGTCTTCGGTTCAACGGCAACAGAAATAACCGGTTCCGGGAATTCCATTTTTTCCAGAATAATCGGATGGTTTTCATCGCAGAGGGAATCTCCTGTGGTAACATCCTTAAACCCTACCGCAGCGGCGATATCACCGGAGTAGGCGCATTCGATTTCCTTGCGGTTGTTCGCATGCATCTGGAGGATACGGCCTACACGTTCCTTCTTTCCTTTTGTGGAATTCAGGATGTAAGTTCCCTGCTTCATGATCCCGGAGTATACACGGAAGAATGCCAGTTTGCCGACAAACGGGTCAGCCATGATTTTGAATGCGAGAGCCGCCATCGGTGCCTCGTCACTGGATTCACGGGTTATTTCTTCACCGGTCTTCGGGTCTGTCCCTTTAACAGCGGGAACATCGGTCGGTGCCGGCAGGTAATCCAATACTGCATCCAAAAGCATCTGGATGCCTTTGTTCTTGTATGCGGAACCGCAGAATACGGGGAACAGGTCACAGTTAAGAGTCTGCCTGCGGATAGAAGCTTTAACTTCTTCAATACTCGGTTCAACGCCTTCAAGGTATTTTTCCATCAGGGCGTCGTCGCCTTCTGCAGCCTTTTCAATGATTTTGTCACGGTATTCTTCCACAAGGTCTTTCATATCTTCCGGAACCTCACGTACTTCGTACTGTGTGCCGTCGTCGGAAAGGTAGACCTCAGCCTTTCTTTCGAGAAGATCGATAATACCTGTGAAAGTATCCTGTTTACCGATCGGCAGCTGCATAGCCAGCGCATTGGCATGAAGACGGTCTTCCATAGTCTTTACCGCACGCAGGAAATCTGCGCCGACCGTATCCATCTTATTGATGAACGCGATACGCGGTACATGGTAATGGTCAGCCTGTCTCCAAACGGTTTCAGACTGGGTCTGCACACCGTCTTTCGCACTGAATACAGCGACAGATCCGTCAAGTACGCGGAGGGAACGTTCTACTTCTACTGTGAAATCTACGTGCCCGGGGGTATCGATGATATTAACACGATATCCTTTCCAATGGCAGGTCGTAGCAGCGGAAGTGATCGTGATGCCGCGTTCCTGCTCCTGCTCCATCCAGTCCATGGTGGCTGCGCCGTCATGAACTTCGCCGATCTTATGGTTTACGCCGGTATAAAACAGGATACGTTCCGTGGTGGTTGTTTTGCCGGCATCAATATGAGCCATGATGCCGATATTTCTTGTTTTTTCAAGCGGATATTCTCTGCCCACGATATTTGCTCCTTATCAATTACCAGCGATAATGGGCAAAAGCCTTATTGGCTTCAGCCATTTTATGTGTATCTTCTTTCTTCTTTACTGCTGCGCCCGTATTGTTGAAAGCATCCATCAGTTCTCCTGCCAGACGTTCCTCCATGGTACGTTCGCTGCGCAGACGGGAATAGTTGACCATCCAGCGGATACCGAGGGTCAGACGGCGTTCTGCGCGAACTTCAACCGGCACCTGGTAGTTGGCACCGCCGACACGGCGGGCACGTACTTCCAATACCGGCATTACATTATTGAGAGCCTGTTCGAAAATTTCGATTGGTTCTTTGTCCAATTTGCTGCGGCAAATATCAAGGGCTCCATATACGATAGATTCTGCAACGCCCTTTTTGCCGTCAAGCATAACTTTATTGATGAAACGTGTAACTGTCTTATTTCCATACACTGGATCCGGCAGCACGTCACGCTTCGGAACAGCACCTTTTCTCGGCATTGTTAATTTCCTCCTTATAATCGTTTGTTAATCACATTAAATGGCAGAGATTACTTCTTTGCTTTTTCACGTTTGGCTCCGTACTTGGAACGGGCCTGCTGACGGCCGGATACACCTACTGTATCAAGCGCGCCGCGGATGATGTGATAACGAACACCTGGAAGATCCTTAACACGGCCGCCTCTGATGAGGACGACGCTATGTTCCTGCAGGTTATGGCCTTCGCCCGGAATATAAGCGGAAACTTCGATTCCGTTGGTCAGGCGCACACGGGCTACTTTACGAAGAGCGGAATTCGGCTTCTTCGGTGTAGCTGTGTAGACTCTTGTGCAGACACCGCGTTTCTGCGGGGACTGTTTCAGAGCCGGTGTCTTCGCTTTGGTTGCCAAAACTTCGCGACCTTTGCGAACGAGCTGATTAATTGTCGGCAATGGGGCACCTCCTTTCCATAAAGGGATATTTATAATTGATCTGCCGAGATATTATCTCTTGGAAAACGGATCCGTCCTCTGACAGGATTGCCTTTCTCCGCAGATGTTACCGGGATGCAAGTACGGCGGCGGATGCGGCTTTGACCTTGATACCGCAGGCTCTGCCGATTTCTTTTTTCGTAAAATCATCTGTCACGGAAATTCCCGCTTTCGCGCAGACATTGCGAAGGGGCAGTGAAATACGGTCATCACAGTCCGACGCGATGAAAACATGGCCTGCCTCGCCTCTGTCAATGGCCCGCTCTGTTTCTTTCAGCCCCACTACGAAAGCGGATGCCTTTAATTCATCTAATGTCATGAACTTACCTCTCCTGTTACTTTCAAATTTCACGCAACATTGGAATTATATCATCACGGTTATGCAGTGTCAACAAAATGACGGTGCATTTCTCCTGTATTCATGCCGAACTCTTTTACAACGGTCTCGGGCGTATCATTTATGTGTTTATCCCTTTCTATCCGGAAAAGAGTAATAGAAACCGTCCCTCCCGATTTTTCTCCACGTCTTACGTATTTAAATAAATATAAAAAATTTTTAAGAAAACAGAGAAGACCACATCAAAATTTATTATCGATATTTTTTATATACATATATAAATTGCTTTGCAAAATATTCGTATTCTTTCCGTATCCGCTGCAAGTTGCAAAGTTTATCTCACTCCAGTAGGATAGAAAGAAAGTATTTCAACGATAAAGAAAGGATTTTATATGGAAAAAGGAAAAAACGTATCCGTCTACTGCGGTTCGCGTTACGGAATCAATCCTGCCCACACAGCCTTTGCCGGAATGGCAGGAGAGCTTTTGGCAAAAAACGGCTATACCATGATTTACGGAGGAGGAAGTGTGGGCCTCATGGGTATCGCTGCAGATGCCGCCCTGGCAGCCGGCGGAAAAGTCGTAGGAATCATTCCCGAAGTATTCATTGCCGCTGAACAGGCGCACCGCCTCATTACGGAACTCATCGAGGTGCCTGATCTGATGGCAAGAAAACGGAAAATGATTGAAGCCGGCGATGCTTTCCTTATCCTTCCCGGAGGATTCGGGACACTGGAAGAATTTGCAGACACCGCTGTCCATTACCATATTTACACGGAAGAAACAAATCGTCCGCCCATTATCATCGCGAATATTGAAGGAATTTATGATCCTCTCCGCGCACTTTTTGAAAACTGGAAATCTGCAGAATTTATCACTGCCGATGAATGGGAAAATATCCATTTCATCAATTCCATCAAAGAGCTTCTTCCTCTTCTTCCCTGAAAAGGAAAATCCTTACGCCTGTCTTGCGGCAGGCATTTTTATTTGTCCGAATTTCGGTGTCCACAGGAATTTCCAAACATTCCCTCTCATTTTGTTTTCATTCTGTACATTTTTCTGTTCCAGAGACTTATTTTTCATTTTATACGCCTGCTTCTTTTTACTATTATTTGTATTTTCTCAGACAATACCTTGTAAAAACGGATAATAGCGTTCTATATACCCTTCCGCTCTGTTATAATTAAGTTAACCGGTTTCGCATATGCGAATCTATCATAAGTTATTGTCACGCGTTTCCCGTCTCTGCCATTCCTGCAGGAAGCGCCGAAATTTATAAACATACGGCGGAAATTGTATTATGACCTGTTCCCGCCCATTTCTTTACTTCTTTTCGCAACTTCGGGATTCTTTGGGAGGCTATTTATGAAACCTGTTCTCCATGTAGGTATCGATATCGGCTCCACTACTGTCAAAGTAGCCGCCCTATCTCCATACCTTAAGCTGGTTTTCGGGCGATATGCACGGCATATGTCGGATATCCGGCACGCTACGGAGGCACTGCTTTCCGAACTTCAGCAGACATTCCCCGGATACCGTATCACAGCCTCTGTCTCCGGAAGCGGCGGCATGGGGCTGTCCCAACTGATGGGACTTCCTTTCTGCCAGGAAATTCTGGCGGAAACAAAAGCCATCCGCACATTCCATCCCGAAACGGATATCATCATCGAGCTCGGCGGAGAAGATGAAAAAATCACATATCTCCGCGGCAGTGTAGATCAGCGGATGAACGGCGCCTGTGCCGGCGGCACAGGTGCTTTTATTGACCGCATGGCATCCCTGCTTTCAGTCGATGCGGCGGGGGTGGGGGGGCGCCGTAAAAATGCGATGGACGGGTTTGGGCGCACTTGCAAAAAATTTCCGACGGATCTACCCCATCGCCTCCCGCTGCGGCGTCTTTGCTAAAACAGATATCCAGACCCTTTTAAATGAAGGTGCCGCCCACGAAGATATCGCCGCTTCCGTTTTCCAGTCCGTGGTCAACCAGACGATTTCCGGTCTCGCCTGCGGGCGGCCTATCCGCGGGAAAGTCGCTTTTCTCGGCGGGCCCCTGACTTTCATTCCCGCCCTCCGTGACCGTTTCCAAGAGACCCTGTCCATCGCAGATGAAGATATGATCATCCCTGAACACGGTGAACTATATGTCGCCATCGGCGCCGCTGTTTCTGCCATGCACGACCGTCCGCTGGACCTGGAGCGCTGGCTTTCCGATGTACGAAAGAAAACCGATGTGGATCTGGGATCATCTAAAACCATGGATCCCCTTTTTGCTAATGAAGAGGAGTACCGCCGCTTCACGGAGCGCCACGCCCGTTTCCATGCGCCGAGGGGAAATATCGCGGACGCGAAGGGACCCTGCTGGCTCGGCATAGATGCCGGTTCCACAACGATCAAAGCCATTCTTCTTGACGAAGACAACCGCATTCTTTATGAATATTACGCGGGAAACAAGGGCACCCCTCTGGACAGCACCAAAAAGATTCTTCGTGACTTATATGATAAACTTCCCCCCGCTGCTTATATCTGCGGTGCCGGCGTCACCGGCTATGGAGAGGAACTCATCCGTCAAGCTATCCGGGCGGATACAGGAGAAGTAGAAACCATGGCGCACTACCGCGGCGCCCGCCACTTCCTTCCGGATGTCACCACCATTTTGGATATCGGCGGGCAGGATATGAAATGCTGCCGCATCAAGGATGGCGCTGTTGATGAAATTCTGCTGAATGAAGCCTGTTCGTTCGGCTGCGGATCTTTCCTCGATACATTCGCACAATCATTGGGGATGGACATCAGGGAATTTTCAAAACTGGCTCTCACCGCCGGCCACCCTGCCGATCTTGGCTCCCGCTGTACGGTATTCATGAATTCCCGTGTACGGGAAGCACAGAAAAACGGCGTTTCTATCGCCGACATTTCCGCCGGACTTTCCTACTCCGTCATCAAAAACGCACTGTACAAGGTTATCCGTCTCCGCGATGCTTCCGAATTGGGTAAAAAAATCGTAGTGCAGGGCGGCACTTTTTATAATGACGCCGTTCTCCGCGCGCTGGAAAAACTTCTTGGCTGCACAGTCGTCCGCCCTGACGTGGCAGGACTCATGGGCGCTTACGGAATTGCTCTCATCACACGGGACCGCTGCCCTGCCGGCCACGCCACGACCCTTATCGCACCGGATGGCCTTGCCTCCCTTTCTTTTTCAAAAGAGGCGAAACGCTGCCCTGGCTGTGGCAACCACTGCATGGTCACGATCATCCGCTTCCATGATGGCCGGTCATTTGTCACGGGCAACCGCTGCGAAAGAGGCGCCTCCATCATGCTCACCGGAAAGACAGCGCCCCATTCCTCCCTGCCCAATATATACCGCTGGAAATATGACAAAATTTTCAACCGGAAGAGCCTGTCCCCCAAGGAACCCGCAAGAGGAACCGTGGGTATCCCCAGGACGATGAATATGTACGAGGATTTCCCTTATTGGCATGCTTTTTTCACCGGTCTCGGCTACCGTGTCATCACTTCTTCCGGACAGATCCGCGGCATCCCCACCGAAGCCATGGAAACCATCCCTTCCTACTCCGAATGCTTCCCCGTCAAATTGTCCCATGCCCACATCTATGACCTGGCCGGGAGAAAACCGGATTTCATCTGGTACCCCTGCGTCGACAAAGGCCCCGATGAAGGCGGAGCCAACTCCTTCCACTGCCCCATGGTCACATCCTACCCGGAAACCATCCAGGCCAATATGGATGAAATCTTCACGAAATACGGCACCCGCTTTCTCCATCCCTTCCTGCCGCTCCATCATCCTGCAAAACTGCATAAAATATTGAAACGGATTTTCAGACCCTTCAAAATATCCGGCAGTGAAATTGACGCCGCCCAGCGTAAAGCAGAAGCCGCGAGAGAAGAATACAAGATGCAGCTGTATCTGGAAACGCAACGTATCCTGCAGGAAATCGAAGAGAAGAAACTTATCGGGATTGTGCTGGCCGGCCGTCCCTACCATGCAGACCCTGCGATCAACCACAGCATCCCCGATCTGATCAACCAGCTGGGAATGGCCGTCCTTTCCGAAGACGGCATTGCCATGATGCAGGACAGCAAGTTTCCCCCTCTCCGCGTACTGAACCAATGGACCTGGCACAGCCGTCTCTACCGCTCCGCCGACTATGTCACCCGCCATGCCGATCTGGAACTGGTGGAACTCAATTCCTTCGGCTGCGGCCTCGATGCGGTTGTCACCGACCAGGTGCAGGAGATCATGTCTAAAAGAAACCGGCTCTACACCTCCCTGAAAATCGATCAAAGCCTGAACCTCGGTGCGATCCGCATCCGCCTGCGCTCGCTCAAGGCCGCCATCGGAGAACGGATGCAGGAAAAAAGATCTGTGGCGCCCATCCTGTATCCGAAAGCGGAATTTACCCCTGAAATGCGGGGCACATTCACTATTCTGGCGCCGGAAATGTCCCCCATCCACTTTCCGCTTATCCGTGACGCTGTCCGTTCCGCAGGGTATAATGTAGAAGTGCTTCCGCCGGTCAGGGCGGATATCGACACCGGACTCTCTTTTGTAAATAATGACGCCTGCTATCCGGCCATCATCACCATCGGTTCCCTGATGCGCGCCCTGCTTTCCGGAACATATGACCTAAGCAGGACAGCCGTCATACTCTCCCAGACGGGCGGCGCGTGCAGGGCATCCAACTATATCGGCTTTCTCCATAAAGCACTGGATGACGCCGGACTTTCCCGGATCCCCGTCATTTCCCTCAACACCCGGAATCTGGAGCCGCAAAGCGGATTCAGGCTCACCTTTACGCTGATCCGCCGCCTCATCAAAGCCGCTATTTATGGAGACGCCCTCCAGCAATGCCTTTACCGGACACGGCCTTATGAAAAATCCCCGGGCAGCGCGGAAACGCTCTACCGGAAATGGCAGGACATCTGCTGTAAATCACTGATAAAAGGATGCTCCTTCCATCGCTTTGCACAAAACATTTCCCATCTTGTCAAAGACTTTGACCGCCTCCCGTTAAATAAAATGGAACGGCGGCCCCGGATCGGCATCGTGGGAGAAATATACGTCAAATTCAGCCCCATCGCTTCCAATGATATAGTCCGCTCCATCGAAGCCAACGGCGGTGAAGCGGAAACAAGCGGCATGCTGGATTTCTTCCTCTATGGGCTTTTAGACAGCCATTTTCAATGGAAGCACCTGGACGGCACATTCAGCGACAACCTGAAAGATACCTTTGGCCGCTATCTCTTGGAATGGTACCGCCGCCCTCTGGAAAAAGCAGTCAAAATTTCCAAACGTTTCCACGAGATTACCAATATCACGCGGCTGGCCAAACGAGCCGCCCGGTTCCTCTCTCTCGGCAACCGCGCCGGCGAAGGATGGTTCCTCACCGCTGACATGACGGATCTTCTCCATCATGGATGCCGCGGCATCATCTGCCTCCAGCCCTTCGGCTGCCAGGTGCTTCACCTCCCCCCCCCGCCCCTCCGGCGCCCTGCCGAACCACATCACGGGAGAAGGCATGATCCACAAGCTCCATATGGCTTATCCGGAAGCCGTATTCCTTCCGCTGGACTGCGACGCCAGCGCCAGCGAAGCCAATCAGGAAAACCGGCTGAAACTGATGATGAACTCCCTTACAGAAAAAGAAACTCATGAGAAAACTCTTCCCTTTATCAGAAATACAATCAGCGCCAGGAAAGGAAAAGTATTATGACTCAAAAAAAACTCACCGGCAAAGGTGAGCAGATGAAAGAAAAGATGGTCGCCATAACCGCCCGCATCCTCCGTGAAAAAGGGTTCAAGGCAGCCACCGTGCGGACCATCGCGAAAGAAGCAAATGTGAATATCGCCGCTGTGCGTTACTACTTCGGTTCCAAAGAAGAACTCATCGGCGCCGCTTTAGAGTATATGATGAGCGCCTTGGAAAATGTCGTTTCCGTTCTTGATGATTCCCGGCTTTCGCCGACAGAACGGATGAAAAAGTACATCCTCGGATACTTTGCCCTCGCCCATAAGCACCCCGCTCTCTTCCGCTCCATCTCCAGCCCATCCAGCACTGACGCGCGGGAAACCTATTTCATTTATCTGAACCTTCTCCACGACCAGAGCTGGGAGAAAGTCATCGAAAATATGGCGGCCATCACAGGATATACGGACCGCCGCGATCTGGAACTGAAATGTATGCAGATTTTCTCTGCTGTGGAATTCCCTATCATTTTGGAAAGCAACAGTAAAAATTCTTTTATTACCCGCTATACCGATGCAGCCACACTGGAACGGTATGTGGACATCCTCCTGGACAATGCTTCCCGTCCGCAGGAAAAAAATAACGAATACCTGAAAGAAATCCTGCACGGCGCCAAATAATTTTCCATAAAATCCGGCTGCACTTCGTGCAGCATCTTTTCTATTCTATCGTTTGTTTATAATTGATTTACCGCAGGGAAAAGAAATTCATATACGAAAGGAGCAGCTGCTATGAAAGCCACCGTCCTCGCGGACAATATTGGAGAAGGTCCGCTGGCAGGCGAATGGGGTCTGTCAATCTATATTGAGTATGAAAATAAAAAGATTTTACTTGATACCGGTGCATCGGCTCTTTTTACGGAAAACGCAAAAGCCATGGATATCCCGCTGGAAAATATAGACTTCGGCATTCTTTCCCATGCGCACTATGACCACGCCAACGGCATGGAATATTTCTTTAAAAGAAACAGGCATGCCAAATTTTATCTGCAGAAATCATGCGCTGAAAACTGCTACGCCTATGAGGAAGGCCATTTTCGATACATCGGCATCCCCAAAGATCTTCTTACCGCCTATCAGGACAGACTGATTTATGCAGACGGCGATGCCGCCCTGTGTGACGGCGTATATGTAGTCGCCCATAAGCGGAAAAACCGGGAAAAAATCGGTGAGCGGGAGCAGATGTATCAGAAGAAAAACGGTGACTTCCTTCCCGATAACTTTGACCATGAGCAAAGTCTTGTCTTTGAGACGGAAAAAGGACTCGTCATCTTCAGTTCCTGTTCCCACGCCGGCGCGGCGGACATCATCCGGGAAGTTTCAGAAACCTTCCCCGGAAAAAAGGTTTTCTCCCTGATCGGCGGCTTCCACCTGTTCAACAAAACTGATGAAGAAATTCTCAGGCTGGCAGAGCAAATCAGAGAAACAGGCATAGAATCCGTCTATACAGGCCACTGCACAGGTGACCGCGCTTTCGCCCTCCTGAAAGGAAAACTGGGATCCATGGCGGAACAGCTCAAAGTGGGGCTCTCCATAGAATTTTAAAAAAGAAAAACCGATGTGTACTTATTTCCTTCGTACGCATCGGTTTTTATCTTGCCTTCCTGCGCCACAGCACCGGTGCAGTGAGCCCTGTACTGCCGGGCACATGCGTCCTCTTCACTGCGAACTTTTTCAGCGGCAGCTTCAGACGTGCCATCATTTCTTTTATTGTCACTGCCTCCGTCTTTTCTACTGCTTTCCGCACGATCATTTCGCAGGCGCGTGCATCATCCAGCGCCTGATGGTGATTGAAATCATAGCCAAGACTGCCGGCTACGGTATCCAATTTATGATTCGGCAGTTCTTTCCAAAGCATTCTGGAAACCGCCACCGTATCTCCATACAGGAAATGGATATCCGGCAAATCATATACATCCAGCACTGACGCAAGGACGCCCATATCGAAGCGGGCATTGTGGGCGAAAACGATACTTCCTTCCAGCCGCTCTGCCACCTCTTTCCAAAACGCCGGAAAAGCCGGTTCGTTTTCCACGTCATCAGGATAAATTCCATTCACCCGCATACAGACAGGATCGAAATTCATGCGGTACGGTCTGATCAGACGATACCATTCTTCCGTAATTTCATTGCCGTCGCTCACGGAAATACCGAGCGAGCAGGCGCTCCCCGGCCCCCAGTAAGCCGTTTCAAAATCGATAGCAGCGTATTTCATAATTCTTCACGGAATATCTCGAATTTAAATTTCCGTAGTAAATTCCGTCTCCTTTCCTTCCAGCCAGCCTACTTCCACCGCCCTGTCAAAAGCGGATTTCATGCGCCGCGCCAGTTCATTTCTTGCAGCCGCCACTTTTCTGCGGTTCCCTTTCATTCCTGTGATGAGGACAAGAATATTTTCCGTATCTTCCGTAACCGCCCCTGCTTCTTCATCACGGCAGAGCCAGCCGGCCGTGCAGACTTTATCTCCCAAATTGACGGAAAATGTACGGCCCGCTTCCCGTATTTCCAAAGGAGTCTTCCTGTTTCCCATATCATAAGCATGGATTTCTACATGAAATTTCAGCATGCCGCCTCGAATGATATCCATAATCGGATTGACCGGCGGCAGCGCGTCGGAGCCCGCCAGCTCATCAAGGGTCGCTTTCTTCGGCTGCAAAAGGATCTCCGGATCTTCGGGCATGCCCTCCGCAGCAGAAACACCGAGAAGTTTTCTGTACTCGGCAAATACTTTTTCTACAGCCGTCCTGCCTTCTTTAACACCGGCAGCAGAAAGAATCTCCCTGTAATCTTCCAGTTCCTTTTCCGCCAGGGCGGGATCCATTTTCAGCAGCAAATTGGCTTCCGTGCAGCAGCGGCGGCGAAAAGCTTCTGCTTCCATATTTGCTGCCGCGTTATCTGCCGCGCGGACAGCGACAATTCCGATACAAAGCCCGGGGATCCGGTCAAATAAGGATGGCACAACGCTTATTTTCATTAGAATATCCTCTCTTTCTTTATGAATTCCAGTGTATTACAAAAAAGCTGAATTGACAAATATAGTATTCCGCAGGCAGCGCCCCGAAAATATCTCTCCCATGAAAAAAATCTTCCTTCCGGAAGACTCTTTTCATGCATGATTCGTCTTTTCTGTATTTCATACAAATGATTTTAACATGGGGCCGGCATTCTCCATGCTTCCCGTTCTACCCCCGCAACTCTTTCAGATGCCTGGGAACAATCATCTTGTAAAAGCAAAGGACGGAAAACACATAGCCCGATACCATGATGACTGCCATAGGAACCGCCGTATGATCACCGGCGACACCGACAACAGGCATCATCACGCCTCCCAGTACCATGGAGAAGAACCCAATAAGGGCTGATCCGCTTCCCGCATTTTTACCGCAGCGGGAAAGTGCCAAAGATACAGACGCGGCGCTCATAAGAGAAAGCGGCGTGACCGTGGCAAAGATGGTGACGACTGCGTACCAAAGCGGACTATCCAGAAAAACTCCGGCCAAGAAGAACAGCGCCCCTCCAAGAGATGCAAAGAGGGAAAAGCGAAGAATAACGACTTCACGGATTGTCCCTGCCAGCCGCGCAGGAAGCATCCCCATCACCATAAGCCCCAATCCGACAGCGCCGAAAATATAACTGTATACCTGGGCCGATACCCCGTAAATATTTTGGAACAGAAAGGATGATCCTGCAATGTAAGAAAAGAAAGAGCCAAAAACAAAACACTGCACCAGACAATGGCCGAAGAAATACTTATCTCTCAAAAGCATAGAAAATGCGGAAAATCCGGAGTGGAAATCAGGCGATCTTTTTTCAGGCGGCAGCGTCTCCTTAAAATTGAAAGTACAGATGATTTGAATAATCCCCACAAGGACAAGAATCTGAAAAATCCCCTGCCATGAAGAAAAAAGAAGAATCTGCCCGCCGAGGACAGGAGCGGCCACGGGTGCTATACCATTCACCGCCATGAGGACAGAAAGGAGCCTCATGAGTTCAGAACCGCTTGCCGTATCCCGTGCAACCGCTCGCGACACAACAATACCGAATGCCCCGAAAAACCCCTGTGCAAAACGGAAGATAAGAAACACATAAATATCCTCCGCCAGACTGCACACCAATGATGCCAGCGTGAACCCAGCCATCCCAAGGAAAAGAGGCGCCCGCCGCCCCATCCTGTCACTTACGGGTCCGCCAAAAATCTGTCCGAGCGCCATACCGATCATGGTCATGGTAAGCGTCATCTGCGTCATGGATGTGGAAATCCCCAGATCCCGCTGAAATTCCGGAAGCGCAGGAAGATACATATCCGTAGACAGCGGCGCCATGGCTGTCATCACACCCAAATAAATCACAAAAAATACTCTATTCACTTCCGATAATTCCCTTCCATAAAAACGTCTTCAGGCAAATATTTAAAAAATTTCTTTACAAGCCCCGTCCGAACCTCCGTTCAATTTAATCATTATACGGTCTTCCATCTCTTTTTTCAAAAATACCTTCTCCCAGCAGAAAATACCCTTTCTTTTAAGACAGCCATTATTCCTCCTCTACATAATATAAGAGTACCATTATTTACTTATTCAGTTCTTTAAAATATTTTTATAGTAATTTAATGTCCAATAATGGTTGAAATCTTTTACAAGACGTATTACTATATATTTAATATCTTTTTTAATTATTATTGTATATTTTTACTTCATGATTTTTTATTTGAGGCTGTTCTATGGAAAATAAAAAAGAAAATGCTGTGGAACGGCTGCTGAAAAGCTACCGGCGTTTTTATAATATTACGCGTTTTGACGGAGGCATCTCACCGCCATTGGAGGAAGGCCGGAATCTCAGAGAAGCGGTAAAGCTCTCTCCTTTCCGGGAAGATGAAAGAAATGGTCTTGCCGCTGTCTGCGAATATTATGAAAAAACAGGCCAGCACTTATTTCTCAAATCCAATGAAATCTGGTCCGCCAATCAGGAAGAGTTCATATTTCTTTTCACCGCCGATCATCTGACTGCGGATCTTTTTGAAAGGTGCCGCGATTACGCTTATAATGCCGGCATGGAAATGGCCCATATCGGTTCGGGCCATATGTACACCTATGTCTCACCTGTCTTCATCTGCGGCAAGGTGGACGATGCGGCACGGAAAGCCGTAGAAAACTGCCGCATCTATAAAACATTCCGCTTTTCACTCCACGGCTGGCTGGAATTTCACACAGGCTGCCTGGATATGGAAAAGCGTTCGCTCTATTTTAATAAAAGCGGACGATGCATGGAAAAGAATCTAAAAAATATTTTTCAGGAGTTAATTACAAAGGGGGAGTAGCATGAACACGCTTGTACTTTTGCTGATCAGTATCGCCGTTCTGTTCTGCGGCTACGTTTTCTACGGCGGCTGGGTCGCCAGACAGTGGGGAGTAAACGAAGGAAATCATCCTACGCCCGCCCACACCATGGAAGACGGCGTGGATTACGTTCCTGCCAAAGCACCCATCCTCATGGGCCATCATTTCTCATCCATTGCCGGTGCGGGACCCATCACGGGGCCGATCGGCGCGGCCATGTTCGGCTGGCTGCCGGTCACCCTCTGGGGACTGATTGGCGGCATCTTCTTCGGCGGTGTCCATGATTTCGGCGCGCTTTTTGCCTCTATCCGCCATCAGGGCAAATCCATCGGTGAAATCATTTCCCTGAATATGTCAAAAAGGGCAAAACAGCTTTTCATCATCTTCTCATACCTCACACTGATCCTTGTAGTGGCCGCTTTTGCCGCTATCGTGGCTTCCACCTTCGGCGCGACTTATAAGGACGGCGTTCTCGACATGGCGGCCAGCGCGACAAAAGCATCTGTCGCCATGGTTTCCATCATGTTCATCCTCATCGCTATCGTTTTCGGTTTTGCCGTATACCGCCGCCACACGCCGATGGTCATTTCTTCTATCCTCGGCGTCGGGGCGATCGTTCTGTGCATGGCCGTCGGCATGAATTTCCATCCGTTCTATTTCTCCATGAATACATGGATGATCCTTGTCGGCATTTATATCACCATCGCTTCGGTCACCCCTGTCTGGATCCTTCTCCAGCCCCGTGACTACCTCAGTTCGTTCCTTCTCTACGCAATGCTTATCGTCGCCGTCATCGGCATCGTCGGCGCTCATCCGACCATTGATGAAAAGGTCTTCCCCGCTTTTGCGGGCTTCACCATCAACAACGCAAACGGAACGCAGTTCCTCTTCCCGATTTTGTTCACTACCGTTGCATGCGGTGCTATTTCCGGCTTCCATTCCCTTGTTTCTTCAGGGACAACATCCAAACAGCTTGATAAAGAATCGGATGCAAAGCCTATCGCTTACGGCGGTATGCTCCTGGAATGCGTACTCGCCATCATCACTCTCTGCGCAATCGGCTATGCCCGTGTAACGGGCCATACCCATGGCGCGACAGATATCTTTGCCGGCGGGATCGCCGCCATGGTCGCTGCCATTCCGGGATTTGAAGGACTGAAAAACATCATGTACACCCTTCTTGTCCTTACTTACTCCGCTTTCTGCCTGACTTCTCTTGATACCGCCACCAGGCTGGCACGCTTCATGTTCCAAGAATTCTGGCTCGAACCGGGCGAAAATCCGAAAGATGTCAAGGACGGGTTCCGCAAACTCATGGTAAATCCGTATTTTGCGACCATCATCACCGTTATCCTCGGCATTTCCCTCGGCATGGGCGGATTTGCCAAGATCTGGGGACTCTTCGGCGCGGCTAACCAGCTTCTTGCCGCCATCGGCCTCCTTGCTGTTGCCGCATGGCTCGGCAACGCAGGAAAGAACAATAAAATGTTCCTCTTCCCCATGAGTTTCATGCTCCTCGTCACCATCTGCTCTCTTTCTCTTATCGTGAAAAACCAGATTGGCATCATCATGGCAGGCGCCGCCGGCTGGGGGCCCTACGCACAGGTCATTATCGGTTCGCTCCTCGTCATCCTCGCCCTGATTCTTGCCGTGGAAGGCTACCGGACCATCGCCCATCCGAGAAAAGAAACGGAAATAAACCATTGAATTTAATCAAAAAAGGGTACCTGTGGTTTCAGACATCAGGTACTCTTTTTTGCTGCCAAGATGTTTTCAGCCGGCGCAGGCCGGATTCCGGTTTTTGGAAATCAACAATGCCTTCTTGAAAAAAAGGGCTTGCCTCATCACGGGTGCAGATCCTTCACATTCGTATAGGAAGACGCCTTGCCGTCCGCCGTCATTCTGAGCGGAGACAAGAATGCTGTGTGGGAAACTTGGTAAACGAGACAGTGAGACAGAGTAAAGAATCTATCACGCTGATGACATCTTACCGCTTTCCTCACCACAACAGCAGATCCTTCACATTCGCTTCCGGATGACGCCTTGCTGTCCGCCGTCATTCTGAACAGAGGCAAGAATGCCTTGTGGGAAACTTGGTAAACGAGACAGTGACACGGAGTGAAGAATCTATTACGCTGATGACATCTTACCGCTTTCCTCATCACGGCAGCAGATCCTTCACATTCACTTCCGGATGACGATTAACATTTCTCTCATTATGACGCCTTGCTGTCCGCCGTCATTCTGAACAGAGGCAAGAATGGGACTTACAAGGATAAAATGTGTTATGTTCTATCACCCAAAACTGCACACAGCAAAAAGCGCTTTCGCCCATCGCCCTGCGGCGGCAGACGGAAGCGCTTTTCTGATAGAATTTTATTTCTCTGCCACTCAAAAAGCGTATGCCCCTTTTTCAGACATACGCCTCTGAGGTTTCATGTTACATAACCTTGCGGGAAACATCCTCGCCCGAGAGATTTGCCCAGGCGCCCGCTTTCATTTCATTCACCATGCCGTTCATCAGATTATATTCCCCTTCCATGCGGAGAAGATCTTCTATCTTTCTCGTCCGCAGGAGCCTGGAATAAATGCGTCCCGCCTCGGAGTAGAGCATGATGGCCGGATGTACGGAATCATCATTGGTGTAATCAATGCCGTTTTCCTTCATGTAGCCGGCAAGATCGTCAATCAGTCTTTCATACACGCCCAAGAGCTGTTCCATTTTCATAACTGCATCATACATGGTATTCATGGCCTTTCTCCTTTCTGTATCTTTCGATACACTTCTGTTCCTTTGTAATTGACCGGTCACGAAGGATTATTTTCTTCCTTCTGTTTTGATTATAGAGCGGATATCTTTAAATATCTACTATTTTTTGCAAGTTATTCCTATCTGTTATATGTTGCTTGTTTTTCCTCTGATTTATTCCATTTTTGAGTAAACTTTTAGGAAAACAGGAATAATCACACCACACTCTTTTTGAACATTTTCTTTTCATTGCACCGGGAAAAAATAAATTTCTTTTCAGGAATGAAATATTCCAGCGACCATAATTCGCCATGTCCCACTTCTACGCACAGATGATGCGGGCCCGCTTCATATTCCTTAAAACGTTTTCCGCGGATATGCCGTGCCCAATGGGCATTTACCTCGATATTATGCTCCCCCGGTGATAGATAGACCGCCTGCACGCCGACACAGTAAAGGAAAGCTTCTGCCCTGAGCCCGTCAATGCGGCAGATTTCAGTGCTGCTGGAATAGTTTGGATTGCCTGCATGCCGTTTGTGCAGAAGCACAATGGAGGAATGTGTATTTGCCGAAGAAAGACGGCTCATCTTTTTCTTCTGCATTTCAAAAACCACGTAGAGAATGAGCACCGATACGATAAGTCCCAGAGCCCGCCAGTAATAAATCGCCGAACTTTCTCCGATATATTCCATCACACCACCTCTTTCCGTTTCTTTTATTCTACTTTTATTCCATATAATAATAAAATTCTTTTCATTTATATGAAATATTCCTTTAAGAAATATATTCTCTTGTCGGTTCCTGTTTTCAGACAACAGGTTCATATCCGCGCAAAAAAAGACACTCCCTTTCAGAGAGCGTCCTTTCCCTTGCTGTAAATTATTTCAGAACCTGTCTCAACATCCAGATGTTCTTGCTGAAACTTGCAATGTAATCATCCATCAGAGTGGATACCAGGTAATTCTTCTTTTCCTCTGCCGCTTCCTTGACAGCGATGACTTCTTTAAGAAGATACTCGAAGTCCGCCAGCACACGGGTATATGCTTCTTTTGAAGTCACTTCCTCATTTTCGGCCTCATGGATTCCTGTCTTTGCAAGGAACCCTTTCAGTGTCGATTCCGGCCGGAGCTTCTGCTGGAGCATGGCTTCCGCTACGGCATCGACCGCTTCCGCAATTTCATCATAGAAACTTTCCAGTTTCGCATGGTCATCAAAGAAATGACTTCCTTTCAGGTACCAGTGAAAACTCTGCAGCTTATGGTACTCCACCACCAAATCTGATAATAATGCATTTAATTTCTTTTCCATTTGTAGTTCCTCCTTATATATTACAATGACTACTTTTTTGAAACATTCTGTTTCTATATTCATATTTATCAATGTTTCTGGTATAATAATAGTATAGTTTTTACCCTTTGAATATAAATATATTCCACATTTTTATAAATATCGTACATTCCCTTTAGAAACTGTTTTCACACTTTGTAAAAATTGCAACCGGAGGTTTCTTATGATCAGTCCTGACATATTAAAAAGCGCCGCTGCGGTCATCCCTTCCGCAAAAGGAACTTTGCCGCCGATCCAAATCACCACAAGTACCATATCTTCCCAGGCCCATCTGCAGATGATTTCCCACTGGCATGATGAACTGGAATTTATTTACATACTGGACGGAAAAATGGATTTCCATATCGAGGAAAAGATCCTCACCGCTTCCCGCGGAGATTTCCTTGCCATCCACGCTTCCGCCATGCACCGAAGCGCGCCGAACAATGGAGAAGACTGCCGCTTCATACGGGCGCTTATCCACCCTTCCCTCCTGACAGAAAATCAGTCCGTCAGAAACAGGCTTCTGTCTCCTCTTCTGGGAAATACGTCCCGCCGCTGTTTCCTTGTTCCCTCCGCCTCTCCTGACGCGCCGCGGCTGGGAGTGCTGCTGCAGGAAATCAATCGGACCAATGAAAAGCACCTCCCCGGATTCGAGCTGGAAAGCATCGGTCTTTTACACATTCTCCTCGCCCGTCTTTACGCCCTTTTCCCTCCTGAAAAGCAGATGCAGGAAGATATGCCCGGTACAGATATAAGCGCGCAGCGCCGGATGGTCGCCTATATTTCCCACCACTATCCTGAAAAAATCTCTTTAGCCGGTATTGCCGCGGCGGGGAGCGTATCCAGAAGCAAATGCTGCCAGCTTTTCAAGAAATATATGCAGCAGTCCCCCATAGATTTCCTCAACCGGTACCGTTTGGAGATCAGCCGCAACCTCCTGGATTCCACGGAAAATTCCATTTTGGAAATCGCAAACGCCTGCGGCTTCTCCAGCCAAAGCTACTATACGAAAATGTTCTCCGAGAAATTCAACTACACGCCGACACAATACCGCAGCCGCCTGTCTTAAAGCCGCCTATACAAAAAGACCTCCATAAGTTAAACTTCACGTCTGACTTATAGAGATCCTCATAAATAGCCTGAGGCTTTCGCATCCGTTCCTATTCAGTGATTTCCAGCTGGGTGGGGACGGATTTTTCCGTGGCGTCGATAGCAACGGCGACAGCAGCATCACCAGTGATATTCAGCGTGGTACGGAACATATCCAGAACACGGTCGATGCCTGCCACGAGAGCCAGTCCTTCCAATGGAAGCCCAACAGACTGGAGCACCATGGCAAGCATGATCAGACCCGCGCCGGGGACGCCTGCTGTACCAATAGAGGCAAGCGTACCGGTAAGAACGATCATCATCATCTGATCCATTGACAGGTGAATACCGAATACATTGGCGATGAAAAGGGAACATACCCCCATGTAGAGAGCGGTGCCGTCCATATTGATGGTAGCACCGAGAGGCAGGACGAAAGACACGATGTCCCGTTTTACTCCCAGCTTTTCTTCCGTGTTCTTCATATTCACCGGAAGCGTGCCCGCGGAAGAACAGGTAGTGAACGCAATAACCATGGCTTCTGCCATGCCGCGGAAAAACCGGACAGGGCTCATATGCCCCACGACCGCCGCCACAGAGGAATACACGCAGACCGCGTGGATCGTGCAGCCGATAGCCATAGCAATAATCACGGAGAGCAGCGGCAGAAGAACCTTCGGACCATTCTGCACGACGACAGGTAAAAGAAGGCAGAAAACACCGATAGGCGCCAGGTGCATAATCATGGCGATGATTTTATAGCAGACCTCCGCCCCCGCATCAAAAAGATTGATCAGCAGCTTGGAACGGCTCCCGCCGACGGAAATAATTCCTGCCCCAAGAAAAAGAGAAAATATAATGACAGGAAGGATATCCGCTTTCGCCATGGAAGCAATCGGATTTGTCGGAATCATATTGACAAATACCTGCATGATCGTGGGCGCTTCCTTTACTTTCGGGGCGGCCTCGCCGGGAAGAGCCATACCGATACCGGGCTGGACAACACTTGCCACTGCAAAGCCGATAACGATAGCAATCGCCGTAGTCACCATATAGAAGCCCACGGTTTTCATCCCGATGCGCCCCAGTTTCTTCAAATCCCCCATAGATGTCATGCCCACGACGAGAGAACAAAGAACGACAGGAACGATCATCATTTTGATAAGATTAATGAACATGGTGCCGACAGGCGCGACCCATGTCTTAACCGGGCCGATCGCGCCGTCCCCAAGGACAAGCCCCACAACGACGGAAAGCACCAATGACGCGAAAATCTGAACGGATAAATTCAACTTCACTCCTCCTATGCTGCAATAGATTTTTTACATTATACACCACGTCCCCGGCAGGTACAACAGAAGCCAGCATTTCCTTTCCGTACCCCACTATTCAAAACAGAGGCAAGAATGCCTTGTGGGAATGACGGAAAACGGAATAGTGGCACGGAGTGAAGAATCTATGACTCCGATGACGTCTTACCGTCCTCCTCACCACGGCAATAGATCCTTCACATTCGTTCAGGATGACGATTAACATTTCCCTCATTATGACGTCTTGCCGTTCCCCGGTCATTCTGAACGGAGGCAAGAATGCCTTGTGGGAATGACAGGAAACGGAATAGTGGCACGGAGTGAAGAATCTATTACCTTGAATGACGTCTTACCGTCTTCCTCACCATGGCAATAGATCCTTCACGTTCGCTTGGGATGACGATTAACATTTCCCTCATTATGACGTCTTGCCGTTCCCCGGTCATTCTGAACGGAAGCAAGAATGCCTTGTGGGAAAGACGGAAAACGGAATAGTGGTATGGAGTGAAGAATCTATTACTCTGTTGACGTCTTGCCGCTAACAGCTAACGGCTAACAGCTAATGCCCAACCGGCTGATACAAAAACGGTACCCCGCCGCATTTGAGGGGTACCGTTTTCATTTTCGTATTTTTATTTCCTTATTTCAGATGAATCACCACATATGTCGCGCCTTCCGAATAAGGAGCCAGCTCTCCTGCCGCATAGAGCAGCCCCAGTTCTTTCTTCCCCAGGAGGAAGCACTCCGCCTCCACGTATGCGGTCGGCTTGAAGAAAGAGTCATAAGATAACTTTTTCCCATTGATGTTATACAGGTCAAGCTTTCCCTCTTTCAGCAGGTTCACAACTTCCGCGCTGTCTACCTTCACGCCGAATTTAGATTTGTCCAGCAGATCACCTGTCTTTTTATTATACACAAGACCATAGGCCTGCGCATTTCTATCCGCCATTCCTTCATTTACAGACGATGTTTCCAGAACGATAGACACCAGATCTTCATCTTCATACTTTGTGGTATAGGTCATGTATACTTCCTGCTTTTCGCCGCTTTCATACAATTCCTTCATACGGCGGACATACCCTGTAATATCCTTATTGATCGCATTTTCGGCCGCAATATTTTTCGTGTGCACCGCCGGATAAATAAGGCTCATGCCGAATCCATCCACCAGCCCCGCTTCCCGCACTTCTGCCTGCGCTGTAAACGGCATGGCCAGCAGTGCCAGACCTGCTATTATATGTTTCATTTTCATAAAAATCCCTCTTTCTGTTTTTCAAAAACAAAGGAAACAGTCCCTTTCCCTGACATCGGCAGGGTATTCCATTTCCCGTCTGTAAGGTACAAATTTATTATATAGGATTTCTTTTTCATTGTAAATGCCTTTCAGTCGCATCTCTCGTCCTGCCTGTTTCATGCGGCAGAAATACAGATTTTTTTCCCCTGTTACAGTCCGATAAAAATCCCGGGCGATTTTTTAATACCCGAGATATTTTCGCACTGTTCAGATATGGAGCGTTTCCTCATTCTTTTCCAGCAGGGCTTCTTTTCTTCCCGCCTTTTCTTTTGCGATAACCGCTTCAAATCGGAGAACTTCTTCTTTAATGACAGGGGCAAGAACCAGCATAGAGACAAGGTTCGGAACAGCCATGAGCGCATTGGCGATATCCGACAGGTTCCATACGAGGTCGAGTGTCTGTGTCGCCCCCACATAGACGACAAGGGAAAACGCAAGGCGGTAGATGATATTGTATGTATGGGTGCCCCAGAGATATTCCCATGCCTTTTCGCCGTTATATTCCCAGCCGAGAATGGTGGAGTAGGCGAAGAGCATGATACCGACGGAAACGATCCAGTTTCCCGCTGTGCCGAGATGCGTAGAAAAAGCTGCCATAGTCAGCACCACGCCCGTCAGAGGTTTCCCGTCTGGACCAATGGTTCCCAAAACGCCGGAAGACGCAATGGTAAGTCCGGTGATGGTGCAGACGATGATGGTGTCGATGAAAGTCCCTGTCATGGAAACATATCCCTGCCGCGCCGGATCATCGGTAGTGGACGCAGCGGCGGAAATAGCGGCGGAGCCGAGGCCGGCCTCATTGGAGAAACAGCCGCGGGCCACGCCGAAGCGGACCGAATTCATTACGGAAACAGTTATCGTACCGACCACCCCGCCTTCCACGGCGGCAGGATCAAAAGCCATCATAAAAATGAGGTACAAACCGTGCGGTATGTTTTCAAAATTCAAAGCGATACAGAGAAGCCCCGCAGCGATGTAGAATACCGCCATTCCGGGAACGATGAGGGACGATACTCTGGAAATGGAAGTGATCCCTCCGACGATAACCGCCAGCGTGAGAACCGTAAGGGCAGCACCGATGATTTCATTGGAAAATCCGAAAGTGGCACTCACCGCTGTGGTGATGGAATTGGCCTGGGTCATATTCCCGATACCGAAGGAAGCGATGACAGTAAACATGGCAAAAAGAAATCCCATAAAAAGTCCTGCTCTTTTATTCTTAAACCCGTTCTTCATGGTAAACATGGGGCCGCCCTTCATTTCCCCTTTTGCATTCACTTCACGGAACTTAAAGCCAAGCATACATTCGGAAAACTTGGTCGTCAGGCCGAAGCAGGCGGAAACCCACATCCATACCAGAGCGCCCGGACCGCCGGCAAACATGGCGGTCGAACCGACACCCATATTTTATGGCGGCAATTAA
>OATG01000572.1_pt1 | contig 39396 bp, 24 predicted proteins | sample 1516581 | NCBI WGS metagenome assembly OATG01 (sample SAMEA2579930, study PRJEB22360) | human gut metagenome | biome: human gut; feature: human-associated habitat; material: faeces | place: Denmark | collected 2008/2010
GGCTTGTACCACAATATTCGGGGACAAAAGTAAAAAAAAAGATTCTCCCTACCTTATAATATAAGGAGAATTTAATAAAATCTTAAGATTTGCAGATGTAAAAGCTAAGATTAACAAATGTAAATCTTAAGATTTAGTTTTGAGAAAGTTTATGCCTGCCTGTCTATTTCATCACAGAAGAAGGGTCTTCCTTGGCTTTTTTAAGAAATTCTGTTGGTAGCATACCAAATTGCTTCTGGAAACATTTGGCAAAGTAGGAAGAAGAACTGAATCCGACGAGAAAACCTATTTCTGTGACCCGGTATTCACCTTCTACCATCATTTGGCAAGCTTTTTTTAATCGGGTGACCTTGATGAAGTCATTGGGAGTCATTCCGATGATACCTTTGATTTTCGTGAATACGGAAGTACGGCTCATTCCTAGCTCCTGTGCCAATGTATTTACAGAAAACTCGGAGTCCTCGATGTTGCTCAGGATGATCTCGGAGCATTTATTCATAAATTCTTCATCCAGTTTGTTGTGAACTGCCGAATGTAGGTCGGATAACGGGGTTGAAGCATACGTTTTTTGCAGGCCTTCCCTTTTCTTGAGCAAGTTCAACAGTTGCGCTTTCAGGTGGAAAGGCGAGAATGGTTTTTCTATGTAAGCGTCTGCACCGACTTCCAACCCTTTTATTTTACTCTCCGTATCCGTCTTGGCAGTCAGCAGGATAACGGGAATGTGGCAAATATTGATATTATTCTTTATTTTCCCACAGAGTTCGAATCCATCCATCTCCTCCATCATCACATCGCTGATAATGAGGTCGATATTATTTTTCTCAAGAATCTGTATGGCTTCTTCTCCACTTGATGCTGAAATGACAAAATATTCTTCCGAAAGGATTTTGGAAAGAAAATCCAGAATTTCCGGGTTGTCGTCGACCACCATTATGGCATATTGTCTTTTCAGCGGTTCGTTCGGGAGAATTGTTTCCAACTCAGTCTCTTCTTCTATGTTTTCGTTTCTGTTTTCCTGGATGATTGTGTCTTCTACGCGTTTGGTTGTTTGAGGCGTCCGGCTGATAACAGCCTGTTTGGGGAAGTAAACAGAAATGGCGACACCGCTTTCGCCGTCTTCCCGGTCATTTGCTTCAATTTTTCCGTTCATCAGCAGCACGAGCGAGCGTGTCATGTGGAGCCCGATACCGATCCCCAGTTTATTCAATTCGCTGTTGTTCTTGACTTGGTAAAAAGCATCGAATATCTTTGTCTTTTCCGGATCGGTGATACCTATGCCATCATCGGTTACAGTGACCACTATTTCGGAATCTATTTCTATAACCGTGATGCAAATCGTGCTTTTGGCATATTTCAGGGCATTACTCAATAGATTGCTGATAATCTTGGTGAAAGCTTCTTCATCAATGATGATGCTCATATCTTCCGGGATGGCGGAAGTGTCGATGGTTACTTTTTTTTGCCGGGCGGACAATTCGAATATGCAGGTCACTTTACCGATAAGCTCTTTGATCCGGTAAGAGTCGTACGACAACTTGTAAGAACCTGTGTCCACTTTGCGGAAGTCCAGCAATTGAGTGACAAGCGCGTACAAACGTTTGTAATTCTGCTCGATGATACTTAAGTATTCCCCATATACATTATTGATGCTCGCCGTTTTCATCAGGTATTCCAGCGGACCGATGATAAGGCTTAGAGGTGTTCGGATTTCATGTGCGATATTGGTGAAGAAATCAATCTTGGAGTTGTAGAGTTCTTTTTCTTTTTCATCGTTCAGCCTTTTGATGCGCTCTTTTTGGCGTGCTTCCGTACGTCTTACGTAATACCATACGGTGAGTATGGTTGCAACCAGTAAGATAAGAGCATAGATCAGATAAGCGACCCCTGACCGGAAGAATGGAGGGAGAACTTTGATCTTTAGTTGGATTTCATTGCTGCTCCACAGTTTGTCACTGTTGGTTCCTTTAATTCTCAAGACATATTCACCTACAGGTAAATTGGCATAAGAAAGATGATTGCTGGTCCCTTTGGTAAATTGCCATTCGCTGTCGAGACCTTCCAGCATATACTGGTAGTCGTTCTCTTTAGGGGCAATGTAACTTAGTGCGGCAAAGTCAAATCCAATCATGGATTGGTTGTACTTTAATACAATCTCATTTGTATATCCTATGGATTGTCGGATAGGTGAATTGGGAGTGTCTGCTTGTATGTTCTTACCGAAAATGGTCATATTAGTAAGAACGACGGGCGGATTATAGGTGTTCTCTCTTAGGTCTTGCGGGAAGAAGCAGCAAAAGCCATCTGTCGAACCCTGAAACAGTCTGCCGTCTGAAGCCTCGAATCCCGAGCGCGGTGTGAATTGTTCATTGTATAGTCCGTTTGATTTTGAATAGGTTTTCAGGTATTCCGTATCCGGATTATATACGGCAAGTCCCTTGTTGGTACTGATCCATAGTAGATCGCCTTTGGGAATGATTGACGTGATGATTTTGTTTGGCAATTTCAGATGATCATATCTGGTAAAATCGTCTGTTTCATCGTTATACCTGCACAGTCCTTGTCCATACGTACCAACCCATAGACGTTTTTTGCTGTCGATGGCCAGCGTGGTGATTACGTTCTTTGTGAGTGAGTTGGGATTGTCCGAGCGTTGGTAGGAGGATATTTTTCGGGTTCTGACATTGTATGAATAAAGCCCGCTGATACTTGTTCCTATCCATATTCTTCCGAAATAGTCTTCTATAATGGCAGACACTCTGCTTTCGAAGGAGCCGATTCTGGTAAAGTTGTTTTGTTCGGGGTTGTAGCGGCAGAAACCGGCGGAAGTACCGACATAAATACATCCATTGCTGGCTTTGTACAGGCTGAATACCCGTGAAGATGGGAGTGATGTAGGATCTTCGGGATTGTTGAGGAATCTTTCTACTTTTCCTGTTTTTAGATGAATCACCTCCAGACCTCTTCCGTAGGTTGCCACATATAGTTTGTCACCGTCTACCAACAGGTCATGTATGCAATAATAAGTTGTGCCTATGCTTGCCGCATCCCGGAAAGGAGTTATTTCCTGTGTCTTGGCATTAAAACGGAAAATTCCGTTGTCGTCTGTACCTATCCAGTAATTATCATCCTTATCTTCCTTGATTATATTGATTACTTTGCCCGCCTGCGTGTTTGGAGCTGACGAACAGCTATAGTATTTGAAATTATTCTGAAAAGTCGAATAAAACTTGATGCCGTCAAAGTAAGAGCCCAACCAGAGACTTTCTTCTTTATCTATATAAATGGTATAAATAAATTTGTTTGCACTGGTTCTTATTTTCAGGTTCGGGTTGTCTGATTGTATGATTTCTCCTTTCCCGGCTTTAAAAATTCCTATGCCGTTGTCTGATGATATGAAAAGTTCTCCGGGTCTGTATTCTTTAATATCGTGTATGTGGTCTAATAAGTTGTTTGAACTCTTGTCTTGATAGTTGGTGAAAGTCTTTGTTAGAGGATCGAATAAATCCAGTCCGTTCTGAAAAGTTCCTATCCAAAGGTTTCCGTGTGTGTCCTCAAAAATTTTCTGGATAGAATTGTCCGCCAAACTGCCGGGCTGCTTTGTTTTTTTATAGGTTGTGAATGATTCTGTCTGTTTGTTGAAACAGCATAATCCTTCCGAATAGGTTCCTATCCAAATGTTGTGTTTGCTGTCTTGTTGCAATGTCATGAGAATGTTCTGTGAGATGCAATTCGTTTTTCCCGGAATATTACGATATACTCTAAGTTTCACTTTTCCGGATGGGGAAAAGCGGTAAAGCCCTTTTCCGTTTGTGGCAATCCATACTTCTCCGTCACTGTCTTCCATCATATCTACGATGTAAGTTTGTATCATTTCCCCCGTTTCTGTTTTGGCATAGAACGGTTGAAAGGTATCTGTTTTAGAGTCGTAAATAACGATTCCACTATCCAACCCGATCCACATTCTGCCTCTGTGATCGATGAATATTTTTTTGACACTGTTGCTGGTTGTGGCGTTGATATATTCCGATAGATAGTAGTTCTTGAATGTGACGCCGTCAAATCTGCTCAAGCCGTCGTCAGTGCCGAACCACATGAATCCGCACGAATCTTGCAGGATACTATATACTCTGTTGGCTGCTAGTCCATCATCCATCGTGTATGAGGTGGAGAAGATGCGTTGCGCGTTCACAACGAATGTATGCATGCACAGCAATTGAATGGCTATCAAAAAAAAGAGTTTTTTCATGGGGAATTCGTTTTTATCGTATTGCTTTCCATTAGTCTAGGACAATATTAGGAAGAATAAGTAGCAAAAGCAAATGATGGGTCATCTTTTTAGTGGCGGAATAAAACTTTTGAAAAAGGACAAAAAAATCGTTCAAATCTTGGATAATTATTGGTGAAAAGGCATGAGCTTTAATATGTTCTCATGTTTTGAGAATCTGTATTTGTAACATTCTTGTTTTTGTGTACGATATTGTTTAAATTGAACTGATACTTCAGCTATCTTTGTGATTGCGGTTAATGTTAAAATGCAAGTAGAATAAAAAACAATAAAAGAATGAGTATGAAAAGTATTATGTATCTTCTGGTATTTCTTCAGATGAAACCTTGTGCAGTTAGAGGATTTCAGGATAACCAGCCGCAAAGTGATAATGATGCTTCTATTAATAGGGTATCGAAAAATAAAAGAATCGGTTTTATGGAAACAGTTGAGAATGCAGGGCGGAAAGTAGAACTGAAAGACTCTGTCGGTTATACCATTATGAATTTGCATTATCAAGCAGAGATTTTACTTAAGACCTTACGGTACCCTGAAAGTACAAAGTCCTTTTGGGATGCGATGGAAAAAACTCATTGTGAACAGAATGTGAATCGTTTGTCAATAGATTCTTTATGTCAACAAGCCGGGTTTGATGAATCCCAATCTGCTTTTATCTTGGATTATCAAAAAAAAGTTTGGAGAATTGATTGTTGATATTCGTAACGAAGAATGGATGACTAACATACTTTCAATGATAAAAATAGATTTTTCTTTGATTGCGGTTGGAACTCTACATCTTATTGGAAAGAATGGATTGATTTGTAAACTGCGAAAGTTAGGATATGTGGTTGAACCGGTAAGATAATGTAAAGATGTTTGCGCGTATGTCCAGCCATTATCGTTGCCTATTTGTATTTCTAGGATGGTTCATCATGTTGGTCAGCTGTCAACATACTCCCTCTTCTTTTTTGGAAAAAGCTATCCAAATGGAATATACTTCCATCGATAGTAGTTTTTTTTATCTACAACAAATAGACAATCCGAAGAAACTATCTCCCCGGGAGCAGGGAGATTATAACTTCTTATCTTATAAAACAACCTTGTGGAAAACAGGGAAACCGGCAGATTCACTATTGCATATTGCTATTCGCTATTATATGGAAAGTGGGCAACTTTCTAAATATATGCAAGCATGCATCGCACAAAGTGCTTCCTGTTTATACCGCAATCAGCCGGATTCCACACTGCTGTTTGCAGATTTGCTTTTGCGGAAGCATCTATTAAATGATACATTAAAAGCGCAGATATATGGTCTTAAAAGAGCCGCGTATTCTATGAAGCGGGACTATACGCAGGCATTGAATATGGCGGATAGTAGCCGGCAATTTAGTCGTGCATGCAAAGATACTTTCGTCTACTTCTCTGTAAGTCAGGTGTACTTTCATCTTTTGAAGCAGAAACAGGAATATGACAAATATGAGCTGGAAAGTCACCAACTGATCGAAGAACTCACAGGCTCTTCCAATTACCAATATTTGAATTTTCATATCTTTGGTATATTTGATTAAAAAATGCTTTATTTCAATTAGTTTGATATTATGATTAAACAGATTGAGATGAGGCATTTTTTTTATGTTAATGGATACCATGCTTTACAATATTGCTGTTCTTTTGTACAAGATTCATCAAGGTGAATAACCGTGCACTCTATCTTTGCGAACAGAATTATACATCGAATGAAATCAATTAAAGAATTATATCGGATAGGCATTGGCCCATCAAGCAGCCATACGATGGGACCACGCAATGCTGCTATTTTATTTCTGAATAGGAACTTCAGCTCAAGAAAGTTTCAAGTCACTTTGTATGGAAGTCTTGCTGCGACAGGAAAAGGCCACATGACTGATATGGCAATTTTGGAAGTATTGCAACCTCATGCTCCAGTGTCCTTGATTTGGAAGCCGGATGTTTTTCTACCTTTTCATCCGAACGGGATGCTTTTTGAAGCTTTTGACGGGAAAGGAGAGTTGATGAATAAGTGGACCGTTTTTAGTGTGGGAGGAGGTGCTTTGGGGGAGGAAGGGACTTCTCAAGAAATGTCTTCCGAACTTTACGATATGCACACAATGGCTGAGATTTATTCTTGGTGTCAGCGTTACGGAAAGAATTACTGGGAATATGTGGAGCAATGCGAAGGCTCTTCTATCTGGGATTATTTGGGCGAAGTATGGAAAGCGATGAAAGCTGCTGTTGAACGGGGGCTGGAAGCGGAGGGAACACTTCCCGGAGCATTGAGTCTTCAAAAGAAATCGTCTTCTTATTATATAAAGGCAATGGGATATAAAGAATCTCTTCGTTCCAGAGGATTGGTTTTTGCCTATGCTTTGGCCGTAAGTGAGGAAAACGCTTCGGGAGGTGTCATTGTCACTGCCCCTACTTGTGGTTCTTGCGGAGTACTTCCTGCGGTTCTTTATCATTTGTGGAAGACTCGTGGATTTAGTGATATACGCATTCTGAGGGCGTTGGCAACGGCTGGATTGATCGGGAATATAGTAAAACATAACGCCTCTATTTCGGGTGCTGAAGTCGGATGCCAAGGAGAGGTTGGTGTAGCTTGTGCAATGGCATCCGGTGCTGCCAGTCAGTTGTTCGGGGGAAGTCCGTCACAAATAGAGTATGCGGCAGAAATGGGGTTGGAGCATCATTTGGGTATGACTTGTGATCCTGTGTGTGGCTTGGTGCAGATTCCCTGTATTGAACGTAATGCTTATGCTGCCGCGCGCGCTTTGGATGCGAATATTTATTCTGCTTTTACCGATGGTGTACATCGGGTATCATTTGATAAGGTAGTCGAAGTTATGAAACAGACCGGTCATGATTTGCCTTCTTTATATAAGGAAACAAGTGAGGGAGGATTGGCTAAGAATTACGAACAGATGAGATTCTAAGAATAAAATCCCGTTTTATATAAATTAGTATACGTTTATTCTACGTACATTTGTTCCATTAGTATGCTGGTTTTCGTTTAACTTAAGTCAAACGAAAGGATAACTTAAGTTGAACTATCATTTGACTTAAGTTAAACGAAAATCGGAATGTGCTTTAGAAAATTAATCCATAGGAGAAAAGAAATAAATCTTTTCTCCTGAAAAACTAATAGACAATGAGCGTAAATTATGATCTTTATGAGACTCCCGATCTCACAAAAAGTGGAGAGGAGCAACCTTTGCATGCGCGTGTGGTATTGAAAGGCAGTTATACAGCCGAAGAATTTGTGGAGCAGGTCGTTGCTTTGCAGCATATGCCTCATGCGCAAGTAGTGGGTGTCATTGAAGCTATTTCGAAAGAGCTGAGGCATCTACTTTTAAAAGGATTTTCTGTGGAACTGGGCGATGTCGGCTATTTTAATCTTTCATTGAGTGTTGACAAGAAGGTGATGGAAGCAAAAGATTTGCGTTCACCGTCCGTATCTCTGAAAGATATCAATTTTCGTGTGAACCGCCAGTTTAAAAAAGATCTTGAGAGTCAGATCGAGCTACAACGTTATCATTCGCCTTTTCGTGTGAAAAATCCCTTAGACAGGGAGAGATGCCTCCAACGGCTGGAAAAGTTTTTGGAAGACCATCCGTGTATCAATCGTCAGGATTATGCTATGCTCGTGGGAAAAACGAAGATACAGGCATTGCAGGATATCAATGCTTTCATTAAAGAAGGCGTATTGAAAAAATATGGGCTGGGACGCTCGGTGGTATATATAAAAGCAGAATAGACTGTTTTCCACTATTAAACTATATACGAGGAGGTGAAAAAGGCACTGGGTTCAAATATTCTTGGATAAAATCGTTCAATTCTTGAATAAAATCGTCTAAAGATTTTTGCATGCCTGCAAAAAAGTATCTCTATTTACAATATTATTGTTCTTTTGTACAGGATTCGCCAAGGTTAATATTCGCATATTCTATCTTTGCGACTAGAATCTGGATAAATTTTAGTTGCAACGATTTGAGCAGGTTTTATCATATTAATAATTAACCTATTTTTAATCTATGTATTATGGATGAAATTGTACACAAGTTTAATTTCTCTCTACAACGGAAGGTTGGTTTTCTTGCATTGGCCTTGTTAGTCGCTCCTGTTGCATCCGTGTTTGCAACGGATATAACGGATGCCGTATATCAAGAAACGAAAAAAAGTGGCACGAGGACTCTGACAGGTAAAGTGATGGAAAAAGGAAGTAACGAGCCTCTTATTGGTGCCAGTATCTGGTTAAAGGATACAAGCGTTGGCGGTATAACCGATGTTGATGGAAATTTCTCAATCTCGGTTCCTTCCGGTAAAACGGTGACCCTGGTCATTAGCTATATTGGATATTCTAAAATAGAAAAGGAAATAGTATCTTCTACCAATAATATGGTAATTGAACTGGAACCGGAAAGCAATACCTTAAATGAAGTACAAATTGTAGGTTACGGTACTCAAAGAAAAGAAAGTGTGATTGGTTCTATTAGTTCTATTAAACCAGCAGAATTGAAAGTGCCTAATGGTTCTATTTCTACAAACCTTGCGGGAAAGTTGGGAGGAATCGTATCCGTTCAGCGAACTGGTGAACCGGGGGCTTCTTCCGATTTTTGGATTCGTGGTATTTCTACGTTTGGGGCAAACGGAAGTCCCTTAATACTGGTAGATGGTGTGGAACGCTCGTTGGATTTGTTGGATCCGGAAGAAATCGAAACGTTTTCTATTTTAAAAGATGCGACAGCAACAGCGGTATATGGTGTGCGAGGTGCCAATGGTGTTATTCTTATTACGACTAGACGGGGTGAAGAGGGAAAACCGAAAATTTCATTGAAATTGGAGAGTGGTATTCTGCAACCGACTAAAGTTCCTGAAATGGCTAATTCTGTAGAATATGCCTTGTTGTACAATGAATTGAAAGGTTATGATTATTATAAGCCGGATGAAATAGAAAAATACCGTACAGGCTATGACCCGGATTTGTATCCTAACGTTGACTGGTTGGACACTGTATTTAAAAAATATTCCTATAATCAAAGAGTTACCGCCAACATTACGGGTGGTGGTGCTATAGCTCGTTATTTCATCTCAGGGTCATTTTATCATGAAGATGGTATCTTTAGAAATGACGGTGGTTCTTACAATGCAAATCCGGATTACAAACGCTATAATTTCCGGTCAAACTTGGATATAAACCTGCATCCGACTACAGTTTTAACCTTAACTTTAGGGGGATTTCTGGAACAGCGTAGAAAGCCGGCTGATGAAAAAAAACTATGGAACAACGCATTTCAATTATCTCCGAATGCTTTCCCTATTATTTATTCAAATGGATATCAATCGGGCTTAAAAGAGCAGGACAACCCTTATACTCTGATTACTAGAGGGGGCTATCGTAAAGAATGGAAAAGTATTTTGAATTCTCTTATCAGTTTGGATCAGGATTTCTCGGAACTTATCACTCCGGGGTTGAAAGCGACTATTAAATTCTCTTTTGACACAAGCAACTATAACTACAATAAATATACCAAACAAGAAGCTATTTATTATACTCAAACGCGTGATGAAAACCAAAATCTGGTCTTTGGAACCCCGGAAATAAGAGAAGGCGGCCCATGGTTTGAACGCAATGCTGAAGGGGATAATGCAACTTATCTGGAAGCTGCGATAAACTATAGCCGTCTGTTTGGAAAGCATCGTGTGGGAGCATTGGTGCTTTATAATCAGCGTGTATATAATAAGAATAATAAGGATAATAACTCGATAAAGAGTCTTCCTTATAAGAATCAAGGATTGGCAGGACGTTTTACGTATGATTTTGACAGTCGTTACTTTATTGAAGGCAACTTTGGTTATAATGGTTCTGAAAACTTTGCTCCCGGACATCGGGTAGGCTTTTTCCCTTCTGGCGCAATCGGTTGGTATGTTTCTAATGAAAAATTCTTTGAACCACTAACCAAGGTGATATCTAAACTTAAACTGAAAGGTTCTATTGGTCAGGTGGGTAATGACCAAATACGCGATCGTACCAACGATAATGCCGAAGTTCGTTTCATTTATTTGGGCACGGTGGCTACTTCTAGCAACTATGTATATGGGAACTTCACGGAGAAAAGTGGTGAGCGTATTGGGATTTATCCGAATGAAAAAGTGTCATGGGAAGTATCTACAAAGCAAAATTATGGTTTTGAACTGGGATTGTTTAATAAATTGGAAATACAAGCTGACTGGTATAAGGACGTTCGCGAAAATATTTTCGTTCCTAACCAGGCTATCCCTTATTATATCGGACTGACTTCGGTTCCTTTGGTTAATATAGGTAAAATGAAGAGTTGGGGATTCGACGGTTCTGCACAGTTTGACCAGAAATTCGGCGAGTTATTTGTCTCGGCACGTGCTACTTTCACATATTCATCCAATAAAATATTGGAATATGGTGATGCAGATAATAAATATGCATACCAAAATACAAAAGGAAATAAGATCTATCAAAATAGAGGGTTTGTTGCTTTGGGATTGTTTGAGTCACAAGAAGAAATTGACCGCAGCCCAACTCAGTTCAGTGAGGCTATGCACAATAATCTGCGTCCCGGCGATATTAAATATAAAGATATAAATGGCGATGGAAAAATAGATGACTTTGATAAGATACCAATAGGATACTCTGATATTCCTGAGATTACTTATGGCTTTGGCGCCTCATTAGGCTGGAAAGGGTTTGATTTATCTTTCTTCTTTCAAGGATCTGGACGTGTGACATGTTTCGAAGAGGGTGCAACGTTAAATCCTTTCACAGCAACGGCTCCTGCAAATAATGGTTTTCATAAAGATGTCTTTTACAATCATTGGACTGTCGAAAATCCGAATCCTCATGCTCGCTATCCACGCGTGAGTGATACACCTTATCAAAATAATAATAACACTAAAACTTCTTCATTCTGGCAGCGTGATGCATCCTATCTTCGACTGAAGAACCTGGAGTTAGGATATACCTTCCCTAAACAATGGATGGATAAGTTGGGCATACAAACTCTACGTGTTTATGTATCTGGAGTTAATCTCTGGACCTATGCAAAAGATTTACACTTGTTTGACCCGGAGTTGGGTAGTACGGACGGACGTAAATATCCTCCGACAAAAGTTTATAATCTGGGATTGAATATTAATTTTTAAATAGTTAATGAAAAACATACAATGAAGATGGTAAAACGGTTCTTTTTATTAGTAGTCACAGCAATGTTGTTGGCTTCATGTGATTCATTTCTAGATACGACTCCTGACGATTTACGCCGTCCAGAGCAAATGTTTGCTACTCAGTCTTCTACTGAGAATGTGTTATTGGGCGTCTATTCCTTCATTCGTTCGGATATCCCTTGGGATAATGTCAGTTCTGCTGTCGGTGGTTCAAACAGTGATTTGGACTATGTTTGGGCAAACCGCCACACTTTTAATCTTGGAGTTTGGGACGCTTCTGCTGCTCAATATGATAAATGGGTGATGTATTATAAAGCTATTCGTGAGGCGACTTACTTCATGCAAAATCTAGATAAATGTCCCCCAAGCGAACTTCCTACTGACTTGCGTGAGCAATGGAGAGCAGAGGCACGTTGTCTTCGTGCATACTTTTATGCTAATTTGATGCGTATGTATGGGCCGGTTATTTTGTTAAAAGACGAACTGGTGGACTTTACACAGGAAGATTTATCCCGTCCACGTTCCACATGGGATGAATGTGTGGACTGGGTATGTAATGAGTTTTGGGAAGTCTCTCAGAATGAATATTTGCCAACATTGCAGAATGCACAAAATTACGCTCGCATGTGTAAAGGCATTGCACTGGCTTATCGTGCACGCTTATATTTGCAGTCAGCCAGTGCCCAATTCAATGGAAATGCTATGTATGCCGAGGTTTGTAATCCGGATGGAACCTGTCTTTTCCCATTGAAAAAGGATCCTGCAAAATGGACTAAGGCACGGGAAGCAGCCAAAGATGTTATAAAGTTAGGTGTTTATCACTTGGTGAAGGTTATGGAAGATGGTAAAATTGAACCTTACAAATCTTACAAATCTATTTATACTACTTTACAGAATGAAGAAATGATTATGCCGTATCTGGAAACGGATGCCCATATGGATAAACATGCTACTCCCAATCTGATCGGTGGATGGGGAGGTTTCGGACCTACCCAGGAGATGGTGGATATGTATGCAATGAATAATGGCAGATATCCAATAAAAGGGTATAAAAACTCCAGTAGAGTACAGCCGGTTGTTGATCCCGCTTCCGGATATAATGAAGATGGCTTTTCGACCTTTACCCATCCTTTGGAAAAGATAGAACGACGTACATTTAACATGTATATTAATAGAGAACCTCGGTTCTATGTTTCCGTTTTTTATGGTGGGTTGACTTGGTTTGTGACCAATCGTTCGAGTGACCGAAAGATAATAGAGATGTTTGCCAATGGTAACAATGGCCTTTCGTCAACTCACAATTACTATACTACAGGATATGCACTGATTAAATTTGTTTCTCCTGATTATGTGGCTACTCCAGCACACAACGTGAAACGCGAAATGCCGTATTTGCGTTACGCTGAAATACTGTTGAATTATATTGAGGCAACGATAGAGTGCGGAGAATTGAATGATCCGGATATGTACACGTATTGGAATGAAATCCGGGAGCGTGTCGGCTTAAACGGAATACTGGAAGTATATCCTGAAGCCAAAGGAGATGCGAGCCAATTGCTCAATTTGCTTCGAAAAGAGCGTAGAGTGGAACTGGCTTTCGAGTGTCAATCCTTCTTTGATACTCGGCGTTGGATGATTGCAGAAAAAGAGACCGAGGCAGGAGATTTTCACGGTATGAATATTGCTGTGCAAGGTAAGAATAATAGTGGAGTTTTCCCCGATAACTATTTTGAACGTACTTTGTTGGAGAAACGTGTCTTTACTTCAAGTTTTTATCTGTTTCCCATACCTCAATCTGCAATTAACAGAAACCATGAATTAGTACAAAATTATAACTGGTAAATCAAAGAAACAATGAAAAAATATATTAATTTTCTGTTATGGATGATGTTGCTTGCCGCTTGTCAGGATTATCGTTATGATGAGATGGTGAATAACTCTACCTATTTCACAAAAAGTGATTTGCAGGATAATGATATCTATATAATGGATGATGAAGATTATATATATAATATATGGATGTATAAATCGGGTTATTTCTCGGACATGCTGGCAGGTGAACTGGAACTTGATTATAATTATCTAGTTCAGTTTAATACTCAAAAGGGAACGAATTATGAAATGCTGGATCAAAAATATTATTCGTTTGAACGGGAATTCAGGATTGAAGAGGGAGAGATCGAAACTTCGATACCGCTTGTCTTGAAGACAGCACAGCTGATTAAGGATTATGGTTATGATAAGACATTTTATATACCAGTCGGCATTAAGAGCCTTACTAAAAATGTACAACCGTATGATGAGAAATCTCATCTTTTATTAGCCTTTCGTTTAAAACAGGCGACTTTACAGATTGACAGTGATTTTAAAGGAGAAGTATATCATGATTTCTCTCAGGAAGATTGGAAAGAATTTGATTTTGATATTACGACAGTACTTAATACGGAAGCTCAAAAGGAATGTAGAATAACTTATTCATTGGCTTCTGATTTACTTCCCGCGGGTAAGGAGATGCTGGATAAGCAATATTATACATTTGCATCATCTGTGTCATTACCTGTAGGTGAGAAATTTGCAGAGAACTATCTGACATTAAATGTTGAGGGAATGCCAGACGGTGAATGGGTGGTTCCGATAAAGATTACCATTGATAAACCGAATGTCAAAGTGGAAGATACACAAGTTATATTTACTGTTGTTAAGGGGGCTTTCGATATTAAGTGGAATACTCAGAATATGCTCGAGGATAAACTTGTTTTTGGTCCTAATATACGAGAACATTTGGTCGTTGGCACTTATTCAACGGAAGATGTTCTGGAGATTCGAGCGGACAAGAGTTGGATACAACCGGTTTTGAAGAATGGGAAAGTTGAAATCACTGTCGAAAAATATGCTGGTAATGATCCGTTCCGGACTGCTCATATTACCATTCAGAAAGCAAATATGACTGAAAGTATAGAAGTTGTGCAGTATGCTTCAGAGGATTTGAATCCAAAGAACAAATGGTCTATTGAGCCGGGTAATAATAAAACAACGGCGACTAATACTGAACCATTTAAGAATATAATTGATGGAAATATTGATACCCGTTGGCAATGGGGATGGGGACAATCCGGCCTGAGTGATTTTCCGAACACGCCTTATGAATTCATTATAGATTTTGGTTCTGAACAAATTTTTAATATGATTTCTTTATGGCAGACTCAGAAAGATAAAAATGGCTATGTGAAGGATGTACAATTCAAGGTTAGTAATGATAAGAAGAACTGGGTTGATGCGGGTAAGTATCGGATGAGCGAATCTACAGAAGATGCTCAAGCACACGGAAAAAATTCGTACGATTATGAATTGCCGGCTACATATAAAGCACGCTATGTTCGTTTAATCATCCTTTCGAATGTGGGAGGACCGGATGTAAATAATCGTAAGAATGCCTATATGGGAGAATTTAGTGCTTATTTAAAATAAAGAGTTGTAATATGAGAAAGATATATTTTTTATTTGTAATGTTGGCATTTTTGCAAAGTTGCAAGAATGACTCTGATGAGAATCTATCTCCTGATGTCCTGAAATTTACCGTAGATGGACAGATCGCCGAAGCAGATGGGAGGATATTTGATGCTGGAGATGGAAATTGGGGAGCTAATTTTAAGCCCGAATTTGCAGGAAAGCTGGATGTCTCGATACAAACGGACAAGGACTGGCAAGTGATTGTGAAGTATATCACCTCCGGGGAGGAAGAATGGCTGATTCCTTCGGCTGTGCAAGGCGTGGGAAATGCTATTTTGAATGTGGATTTAAAATCTAATAAAAGTATTCGCTTCCGTAAAGCATCGATTACTATTCGCACGATGGGAAACATTCCGGTATATAAAACTTTGACGGTCATTCAAAGTGATTCGGAACCGATTATTGAATTTGAACCGGAGGGTGAAGATGCGACTTATGATTCGGAATCAAAAACTTTGAGAGTAGGCTATAATAGCTCTTCTCAAATGATTGGAGTTTGGTCGAATATTGAAGAGTATGCATTGAGTGTAACCTCGGCCGGGCAAGATGGCAGTGTCGATTGGATAAAAGAATTTAAAGTTGATGATGGCACTATATCGTTTACAACATTAAATAACTTTACGGGTGATGTACGTAGAGCTCATATCATTATGGAGGCGGATGGATTTGAAGATTCTTATATTTTGGAGCAAGCTGCATCTCTATATAAAAATGTGCTGCTTAGTGTGAATGGTGAAACATCGGAAGGTGTGTTGTCACACATTGACTATGGCATGAAAGCGCGGGATATAGTCTTAGTATTTGATTCAAATAAGGAATTGTCTGCCGAATTGATTGATAAAACAACCTTGGCTCCGGTAGCTTGGGCAACAGTGAAGTCTATTGACAATAAAGTCACGATTAAACTGCCTTTAAATGATGGTAGCGATAATCGTAGCGCAATATTGCGTGTAAAGGCTTCGGATACGGGATTAGCAGAGCAGAAACCGCTGGAATGGAGTTTCTCGCAAAGTCAGGAAACTTTGCAAGTGAATTGGAAAGGTATGCTGGACAATAAACTAGTGTTCGGGCCTAATGCGCGTCAACAAGCGATAGAAGTGGCTACTTATGTTTCTGCTGACGAAGAGGTGGCTGCGACTGTATCGGCAGGCGCTTCTTGGCTAAATGCTGTTGTAGAAGGTGGTAAAATAAAACTTACTATGACACAAAACAATGATGGAGAGAAACGTGAAGCTGTATTGCAAGTTCAAAATGTGAACGGCAAGATGAAACAATCAATCGTAGTTCAACAGTATCCTTCAGATGCGCTGACACCAAAAACGAACTGGAGAATTGAATCGGGCAATGATAAGACAACAGAATATGGAAGCGATAAATTTAGCAATATAATTGATGGTAACTCACAGACTCAATGGCAATGGGATTGGGGGCATGGGGAAACCAGTGATTTTCCGAACACGCCTTATGAATTCATTATAGATTTTGGTTCTGAACAAATATTTAATATGATTTCTTTGTGGCAAACTCAGAAGGCTACAAATGGTTATGTAAAAGATGTACAGTTTAAAGTAAGTAGTGACAAAGCGACTTGGATAGATGCGGGCAAGTACCGAATGTCTGCTTCTACAGATGAAGCTAAGGCGTATGGCAATAATCCATATAATTATAATTTGCCTGCTACGTTCAAAGCACGGTATGTCCGTTTGATTATCCTTTCAAATGTAGGCGATAGTGGTGTAAATTATTTTAAAAACGCTTATCTCGGAGAATTCAGTGCTTTCCTTAAATAAAAATATTCAAAGTAAAAGAATAGAAAACTATGAAACAGATTAAATATTGGATATTGGCATTGCTCTATTGTTCGGGCTTTGCGGCATGCAATCAGGATTTGGAAATCCCTCTACCTCAATTTCAAACGGGTGGAAGCGAAGAGATTGCATTAGATACAATTGAATTTAGTGTGTATGTATATGCTGATCGCCCTAGTGTTGAACGGTTGGGCGGAAAAGAGAGTTTTACAGTCAAACTGGAGGAGCTTTTCCGTAAGTCTACTACTTATTGGAATGAATCTTCTCATAAAAAACTAAAATATTATTTTCGTTATAAACCGATGTATTTGGAAGTGTATGATGGGTCATCTCAGGATGCGACACTGAAGAATAAAATCTATAATGGTCCGTTTGATTTTAATCTGTATGATGTGACTGTTTTCTTTGATTTAGTGCAGGATAATGGTGAAACGGGTAATGGAGGAGCAGCGCATAGTGGTGGTAGCAATAATCGTTCGGTAGTAACAGTTTTTGCTGGTCCCAATGAAGAAAAAAACATTTTCACAGATAATACTTATCGGACATTGGTGCATGAACTTGGGCATTATAGAGGGGTGACGGATATGTATCAGTATATCATCAGTTCTAATGATAATCCAGTGAATAAGATTGCTTATGAACCATCGAAATGTATAATGTGGGATGCAGCTCAAGCAGAATGGAGTGATTATGCTGCGAAGATTATAAATTATACAGCTAAGTCAAAACAGATTGGGAAAGATTATGAAGACTTTTTTGCCAGTATGTATCCTAAGAATATTGAGATAACAGTATTGGTAGACGGTAAGCCTAAACGTGGTGTTCCTGTTTATTTCTATGGTTCACGTGCGGGTGGATCTACTCATGGACGCGATGTTTGGCCGGAAGCATTTAAGAACTTTCAGACTGATAAGGATGGGAGGATTTTAATCACTGATGTAAAAGGACTCTATGTGCCGGATCGTAAACTATATCCAGATTTGCCTGCGTCATTACCTTATGGTCGTTGGTTCAGTTTTATTGTGGAAGCTGTACATGGCACAACAAAGAAATATGAATGGCTGCCGGAATATATTGTACAAATGCCCTTTTTTGAAGGTAGTGATACATATAGAGCAACCATTGCATTTTAGTATTAGTTTTGTTTGAATACTGACAGGATAACATTGGTGACATCTGATGAGTATGTAATGGCTATGGGTAAGAAAGTAGTTCACATGCTTGTCAGATGTCTGCCAAAATGAAATTCACAAAATGAGTGATTTGTTATGTGCGATAAAAAACGACATCTTTATCTTTTGTTAGGGGCGATTATCATGGCCCTTAACTTGCAAATACTGCAAGCTAAATCGGGGAATAAAATAATTTATATTCCCGAAAACGATTTGCAAAAACATGGTATTAATATTCCTGATGGTAAATTTGGCTATGATTGTATGGCCGAATCAGAAAATCTGGCTATTTTTTGGGAGAGATCTTTTGGTAAAGATCCTACTATAAATTCAGATATGGAAAAAAGATTCTATCCGAAGGAGATCTTGAGCGAAGGAGAGCGCTATTTTACTTATTTCGTAGATAAAATGAAATTTGTGCAGAAAGGAAAATCGTATGCTGATAAGTATAAAATGATTATCTGGATGTACAATGACGATGAGAGGACTGTTTATGGTGGGGCCAATGATAATGTAGGGATGTGCTGGTTTCGCCCGTGCAGGATAAATAGTTATCCTTATTGTACGCTCGTCCATGAATTGGGTCATGCTTTCCAGTATATAGTTACGTCTGATAGTGGCAGAGGATTTCCGGGGACAACACTTTATGAATATACTTCTCAATGGATGCTTTGGCAGGTATATCCGGACTGGGTGACTATTGAAAATTATCACCTGAATAATTATATGAAGCAAACGCATTATACATTGTTCCATAAAGCAAACCATTATTGTGCTCCGCAGTTTTTGGAGTATTGGTCTTATAAACATGGGTTACCTATAATAGGCCGACTGTGGCGGGAGGCTCTGAAAGATGAAGATGCTGTATCTACTTATATGCGAATCACAAAGACTTCCCAGGAACAGTTTAATGGAGAAATTTATGATGCGGCAACCCGTTTTGTTACGTGGGACCTTCCGCGTATTGAATCAGTTTGTCGTTCTTATGCCAATCAGCATCAATGTAAGTTGGCGAAAGCCGATGATGGTTGGTATCAGATAGCAAAAGAGAAATGTCCGCAAAGTTATGGATATAATGCCATTCGGCTGAAAGTTCCACAGGGTGGGACAGAAGTGCGGTTAACTTTTGAAGGTATCGCGGGCGGCAAAGATTTCTATACAGAGGCAAAAGAGAACGCAGGATGGAGGTATGGCTTTGTGGCAGTGAAGCAGGATGGTAAAAGAGTGTATGGCAAGATGAATAAAGCGGTGAATGGCGTGAATCAGTCAGTGAAATTTGTTGTGCCTGATAATACTCAATTCCTATGGCTCGTGGTGACTGGGGCACCGGATAAACACATGGCATATCATAAAAAAATGGAGAAAGTGGCAGAATGGCCTTACAAGATAAAATTGGAAGGAAGTTCTTTACATGCTGTGGCTATTTAACGTTGCTTGCCTTTACAGAATCTTTTAGAAAGGTTGAACGAAGATATTTAGAACAATGGATACAAAAATGAGTTTAATGACAGTAATAGTCATGTTGCTGTCTTCTTCTTTATTCGCTAAAGATTATTTAATTTCAACTTCCCGAACATCGTTGCTGATTTCGGCAGAACCTGGTGAGAAATCAAAAATACAGTATTATGGAGTGACTATAACTCCTGAGGAAATACAGCATATTTATGATGCCGGGTTAGCGTTGAATTCGGAAAGTTACCCGGCATTCGGATTACGGTCGTTGGGTGAAAAAGCTATTGCTATGACTCAACCGGACGGTAATATGTCACTGGATTTGGGAGTAGAAACGGTGACTCAACGTAAAGTTGCCGACGGAGAAATCACTGAGGTGATATTGAAGGATAAGATATATCCTATTCAAATAAAACAATGCTACAAGTCTTATCAGGGAACGGATGTAATCGGGACTTGGACGGAAATAATCAATGAAGGGAAAAAGCCTGTTACGCTCTACCAGTTCGCTTCTGTCTATTTGCCTATTTATCGGGGGGATAATTGGTTAACCCATTTTCATGGTGCTTGGGGGGCTGAATGTACAATGGAAGAAGAGAAGTTGACAAATGGACAAAAAGTGATAGCCAACAAAGATGGTTTGGTGAATACGGAAACTGACAATCCTTCTTTCATGTTGTCGTTGGACGGTAAACCGCAAGAAGAAACCGGAAAAGTTCTTGGTGGTATATTGGCTTGGAGTGGTAACTATAAACTGAAACTGAATGTTTGTAACACAGCACTTAGCATTATAGCCGGTATGAATGAGGAAAATTCTCATTATATATTGGAATCGAAAGAGGTATTCAAAACGCCCGAATTTGCTATGACTTTTAGTATGAATGGTAAAGGAGGGGTAAGCCGTACATTTCATCGTTGGGCGCGCCAGTATAAAATGAATCAGGGAAATAGGCTTCACGATATTTTGCTGAACAGTTGGGAAGGGGTTTACTTTAAAGTAAACCAAAAAGGTATGGATGAAATGATGGAAGCTTTCTCGGCAATGGGAGGCGAATTATTCGTCATGGATGACGGTTGGTTCGGAAATAAATATCCTCGCAATGCAGGAAATAGTAGTCTGGGAGACTGGGAGGTTTGTCTTGAGAAACTGCCGGGAGGAATTGAGGGATTGTTGTCATCAGCTAAAAAACAAGGTATCAAGTTTGGCATTTGGATTGAACCGGAGATGGCGAACACCAAGAGTGAATTGTTTGAAAAGCATCCCGACTGGATATTGAAGATTGATAACCGTCCTTTATCTACCGGACGTGGTGGAACTCAAGTGGTGTTGGATTTGACCAATCCGAAAGTACAGGACTTTGTTTTTGGCGTAGTGGATAGTTTGATGACTGAACACCCGGAAATAGCTTATATGAAGTGGGATGACAATTGTAGTTTGTTGGACTATGGTTCTTCCTATTTACCTAAAAATAAGCAATCACATTTATATATCGAATATAATCGTTGTCTAGTGAAAGTTTTAGAACGGATTCGTAACAAATATCCCAGTTTGGTGATTCAATTGTGTGCCGGTGGCGGTGGGCGTGTGAATTATGGATTGCTTCCTTACTTTGATGAATTCTGGACAAGTGACGACACGGACGCCTTGCAGAGAATATATATGCAGTGGGGAATCTCCAGTTTCTTTCCTGCTGTCGCTATGGCATCTCATGTGAGCGCAGATAAAAATCATCAGACAGGTCGGCGTATTCCGTTGAAATTCCGGTTTGATGTGGCGATGTCCGGGCGTCTGGGAATGGAAATTCAGCCCAAGGATATGAGTGATGCTGATAAGGCGTTTGCTAAACGTGCTATTGAGGCTTATAAAGACATTCGCCCCGTGGTACAGTTCGGAGACTTGTATAGACTAATGTCACCGTATGAGAATAAAGGGGTGGCTTCTCTGATGTATGTTACTCCCGAAAAGAACAGGGCAGTTTTCTATGCTTATAAAATTTCACATTTTATCAATATGATTGTGCCGAATGTACAAATGAATGGGCTTGACCCGGCACAAAATTACCGGATTACGGAGTTGACTCCGGTAGATAAGGGTAAACCTTGTGGCATAAATGGTAAGGTGATTAGTGGCAGGCTGCTGATGCAAGAAGGTATTGCGCTGAAATCTTTGCTGAAAGGTGAATATTCCAGTCTTGCATTGGAACTTCAAGCAGTGGATTAAAAAGTATATAGAAGGATGCTGAAAGGTGAATTTCCTGTTATAGGTATCTCTACCGAGATTGACATTCCTGAGAGAATAGCAGTGAAAAAGAAATATGTGGATGCTGTCGTTCAAGCCGGTGGCATCCCTTTCCTTATCCCTTTTACGGATGATATGCAGGTTTTGTGGTCTGTTGTTTCTCTTGTCGATGCTTTGCTTTTGACAGGTGGCGGTGACATATCGCCTTCCCTGTATGGTGAAATACCTCTTTCCCAGTGTAGCGGTATTTGTGAGAAAAGAGATGAGTTTGATTATGCCTTGTTGCGATTTGCTTGTAAACAGCAAATACCTGTTTTGGGTATTTGCCGGGGAATGCAGCTTATTAATACTTACTTTGGTGGAACATTATATCAGGATTTGCCGGAACAATTCCCGTCGGATGTTCTTCATAAATCGCAGGACACTTCTGTTGTCTCACAGCATAGTATTCATTGCCGGGTGGACAGTGAATTATATCGTATGCTCGGGAAAAAAGAAGTAATGATTAGTTCCATTCATCATCAGGCTGTCAGGAAGCTGGCGGACGGATTTAAGGCAACTGCTTTTGCTGACGACGGGGTGGTGGAGGCTATCGAATCTGTTGCTGTGAATAATGTTTGGGGTGTTCAGTTTCATCCGGAATTGCAGGCTGTGGAAGGAGATGAAGCAATGAAAGGGATATTTGGATATTTTATTCGTCGGGCAAAGGATATGTTGCTTTGAATGGGTAAATAGTGTGTCTCTTTACGATATTATTGTTTTTTTGTACGGTATTCGTCTTATTGATTTGTTCTCCGCTTTATCTTTGTCATCAGATAAACATCAATAACATTAAATCATATTATTATGAATGAAGTTACGCGTCGTCGATTAATTGGAGCTCTTCTATTATCATTTGTTTTTTTATGTTCGTCATGGTCGCAGACGGTGGATTCGCGTCGGACAATTGATCTGAGTGGCGTGTGGAACTTTGCATTGGATCCTCAGGAGAAAGGTGAACAGGAGAAATTTTGGGATATGAATTTGCCTGATGAGGTAGTGTTGCCGGGTACTACTGATTCTAATAAGAAAGGAACGGAGAACGCTAATAAATCGGAAACAACTTATTTATCCAGATATTATAAATACGAGGGTGCTGCATGGTATAGCAGGAGTATAGAGATCCCTGCCGACTGGAAAGGAAAGCATATTGTGTTGTTCTTGGAACGCACTCGTCCGTCAACAGTATGGATCGATGGTCAGGTAGTGGGCAAGAATAATTATTTATCTACCCCACAGGAATATGACTTGACTCATTTCCTGACTCCCGGTTCACATAAACTGACCATTCGCATTGATAATGGGAAAAGTATTCCTAAACAGATTCGTTCGAGTTCACACGCTTGCACGGAGTCTACACAGACGAATTGGAATGGTATTATCGGACGGATAGAGTTGCAGGCAATGAATCCGTTGTTTATAGAATCCATTCAAACTTTCCCGTCAGTGGCAGGCCGCTCTGTAAAAGTGAAAATCAAATTATCGAAAGAGCATGGTATCAACGGAAAACATATCCGCCTGTCTGCTGCTGCATTTAATTCTTCCAGAAAGCATAAAGTAAAAGCTACTGAATATGCTCTGAAAGAAGGGTGTAAAGAATATGAGTTTGTTTATCAACTGGGCGGTAAGGCATTGCTTTGGAGTGACCTTCAACCGGCTTTGTATCAGCTGAAGGTAGAAATCAATGACATTGACGAACAAACTGTCCGTTTTGGATTGCGTGATTTTAAGGCGGAGCAGACTCATTTCACCATCAATGGAGCAAAGACTTTCCTTAGGGGAAAACATGATGCCTGTGTATTTCCACTGACCGGTTATACGGCAATGGACTTGGAACAATGGCGCCGTTATTTCAGAATTTGTAAAGAGTATGGCTTGAACCACTGTCGTTTTCATTCATGGTGTCCGCCTGCCGCTTGTTTTGAAGCTGCTGATTTGGAAGGAGTTTATTTGCAGCCGGAATTGCCAATTTGGGGAGGTTTCAAGAAAGAATCTGTCGAATTGATGGATTTCCTGCTGAAAGATGGCGAAAATATTATGCGTGAATATAGCAATCATGCTTCCTTCGTTCTTTTCGCTTTAGGAAATGAGTTAGGCGGAGACATTACTGTGATGAAAGATTTTGTGAATCACTTTCGTTCGATAGAGCCGAGACATCTTTATACGTATGGCTCGAATATCTTTTTGGGCTCAAGAGGACATATACCGGGAGAAGATTTTTTAGTAACCTGCCGTGTAGGTAGCGGTGAGGGATATTCAACCCATGCCCGTGCTTCTTTTTCTTTTGCAGATGCGGCAGAGGGAGGTTATCTGAATAATACTTATCCTAACTCGGTGATGAATTTTGATGCGGCTTTAGAAAAGTCTCCTGTTCCGGTGATAGGACATGAAACGGGACAGTTTCAAACTTATCCGAATTATGACGAAATGAAGAAATATACCGGTGTATTGGCACCCTGGAACTTTGAAGTTTTTCGTAACCGATTGAAGGAAGCAGGTATGTTGAAACAGGCTGATGATTTCTTTAAAGCGTCCGGTGCATGGTCAGTGGAACTTTATCGGGCGGATATTGAAATGAACTTGCGTTCCGAACGAATGGCAGGTTTCCAATTACTCGATTTACAGGATTATCCGGGACAGGGTTCGGCCTATGTCGGAATCTTGGATGCGTTTATGGATAGTAAAGGATTGATTGAACCGAAGAAATGGAGAGAATTTTGTTGTGAGGTTGTTCCGTTACTGACAACTGCCAAGTTTTGCTGGACAGGACAGGAAACTTTTGAGGGGAATGTTGAAATCGCTAATTACGGAGAACATTCATTGAAAGGAAAAAATGTGTCGTGGGAATTGAAAACAGGAAAGCGGTCACTTGGTAAAGGTAAAATGTCCGTTCCTTCCGGTTTGGGATTGCTAACTGCCGGTACAATTCGTCTCACATTACCCAATCTTGAAAAAGCATATAAAGCGGAATTATCCTTGAAGATTGCCGGAACTTCATATCAGAATACTTATCCTTTATGGATATATCCGGCAAAGAAACAGTTAAATGCCGAGGGTATAATCGTTGCCCGTCAATTAACAGATGAGGTATTGAGTGCTTTGAAGCAAGGTGGAAAAGTATTGTTGATGCCGTGTAAGGAGGATTGTAAGGAAGTTACAGTAGGTGGACTCTTTCAAACTGATTATTGGAATTATCGTATGTTCAAGAGTATATGTGACCGTATTAAGAAACCTGCATCGGCGGGTACATTAGGAATTCTGACTAACCCTGAACATGCACTATTCAATGACTTTCCAACAGATTTTCATACGAACTGGCAGTGGTATTCGATAATCAAGAACAGCTATCCTTTGGTTTTGGACAATATGCCTGAAGAGTATCGTCCTATTGTGCAGGTGATTGATAATGTTGAACGTAACCATAAGCTGGGCTTGGTATTCGAATTGAATGTTGGCGGCGGTAAACTGTTAGTTTGCATGGCTGATTTGGAGGCTGCTCGCAATACTCCCGAAGGGTTGCAATTCTACGCCAGTTTGCTGGAATATATGAATTCTCCGGAATTTAAGCCTGTCACATCTGTTTCAACAGAGTCTTTTAAGAATTTGTTTGTGGCAGGTGCACAAAAGGAAGGAATTAAAGTACTGAATAATATTTCGTATGACTAGATGTTTGAAGGCAAAAATCGTATAAGTTCGGGCGAAAAACATACATACATACTTTACTGCAAGGTATGGAAAGACGAAAAAAAAGAGTGGTTTACGATATTATTGTCCTTTTGTACGCGATTCGCCTTGATTAATTTACGAAGCGGCTATCTTTGTGATGAAAAGCTGAAAAGCAATAAACCTTATACCCTGAAAATAAACGGCAAGAAATATAGAATAAAAGAAGGCGAACAAATTATTACTATAAAACCATGAAGAAACTGAGAGTATATTTGTGTATGATGATTTTTGTGCTGACTAGTGCGGCGCAAAGTCAGACAGGCGAGAGTAAGATGAACCGTTTTGTGTCCGGCTTGATGAAGAAGATGACGCTGGAAGAAAAGGCTGGGCAGCTCAACCAATATGCTGGTGGCTTTGCTACGGGGCCTAATAATACACGTGTTAGCAGAATCGAAGATATCAGTAAAGGATTGGTTGGCTCTCTATTGAATGTGTCGGGTGCTGCCAATACACGTAAATATCAGGAAGCTGCAATGAAATCCCGCTTACAGATTCCTTTAATTTTTGGATTGGATGTTATTCATGGCTTTCGGACTGGCTTTCCTTTACCTTTGGCTGAGGCCGCAAGTTTCGATCTGGATGCAATAGAAAGAGGTTCGAGATGTGCGGCAAAGGAAGCGTCAGCAGCCGGATTGCACTGGACTTTTGCTCCGATGGTGGATATTAGCTGGGATGCTCGTTGGGGACGTGTAATGGAAGGTGCAGGTGAAGATCCTTATTATGGTTCATTGGTTGCTAAGGCTCGTGTGCATGGTTTGCAGGGTGATGATTTGTCGAAAGAAAACACAATACTTTCTTGTATCAAGCATTTTGCAGGATATGGGGCCGCTGCTGCGGGAAAAGATTATAATAGCGTGGATATGTCGATGGGGCAGTTTGCTAATTTTTATATGCCGCCTTACAAGGCTGGTGCTGAAGCGGGTGCCGCTACATTTATGAGCGCATTTAATGATTTTAATAATGAACCGGCTACCGGAAATAGTTTCTTACTTAGAGAATTATTGAAAAATCAATGGGGGTTCAAAGGCTTTGTTGTCTCTGATTGGGGATCGGTAGGAGAAATGATGAATCATCGTTATGCCAAGGATGAGAAAGAAGCTGCCTATAAAGCAATAAAAGCCGGTTTGGATATGGAGATGGAAAGTGGATGTTATGCTCAGGCTTTGGTTTCTTTAGTGAAGGAAGGTAAAGTATCAGTGAAATTGGTGGACGATGCAGTCAGACGTATTCTGGAACAGAAATATAAACTGGGATTATTTGATGATCCGTTCCGTTATTGCGATGAAGAGAGAGAACGCACGGTGATTGGTTCGGAAGAATCACGCAAAGAAGCGTGTTATGTAGCCGAGCGTTCTGTTGTGCTTTTGAAGAATGAGAACAATGTGCTGCCGCTTTCTCCCTCGGTGAAAAAGGTGGCTTTGATTGGGGCACTTGCCAAATCTCAAAAGGATATGTGTGGCGCATGGTCGTGTGCAGAAGTAAGTAAAGTGGTTACTTTATATGATGCGATGGCAAAACGTGGAATAGATATTAATTATAGCGATGGTTACGACTTGAAAAAGAATGAAATTGTGAATCTGGAGCAAACGTTAAGTACAGCCCGCCAGTCGGATGTAGTCGTTGTTGCTATGGGTGAGCAAGCTTGGGAAAGCGGAGAGATGCGTTCAAAAGGAGATATTTCAATTTCGGCGGAGCAACAGCGTTTGGTTTCGGAACTTGTGAAGACGGGTAAACCTGTTGTGGTATTGATGATGTGCGGTCGTCCCGTCATTTTTAATGAGGTACGGCGTGATGCGCCTGCTATTCTGTGTACTTGGTGGTTGGGAAGCGAAGCCGGTAATGCTATCTGCAATGTACTTTGGGGAGACTACAATCCTTCGGGAAAACTGCCTATGACCTTCCCTTCACATCTTGGACAGGTACCTTTATATTATCAATATAAGAGCACCGGACGCCCCACTGCGCGTGGTGGATGGTGTGCTAAGTACATTGATATACCTACCGAACCGGCTTATCCGTTTGGATACGGCCTGTCTTATACAAACTTCAATTATTCGGATGTGAAGGTGCTTTCCGGAAATGGTAGCAATATTTATGCTCAGGTAGCTGTTACGGTAACAAATACAGGTAAATATCCCGGTGAAGAAGTGGTACAGTTGTATGTGCGTGATGAAGTGGCTTCTATCACTCGTCCTATCAAGGAGCTAAAAGGATTTGAGAAAATTAAATTGAATCCGGGCGAAAGCAAGACGGTGACCTTTGATGTGAAAGATGAGCAGCTGGGCTTCTACAATAACCAGATGAAATATGTGGTGGAAAAAGGAGATTTCACTTTTATGGTAGGCGGAAACAGTAGAGATTTGCAATCAGTGTTATATACCCTTAATTAAACAGAATAACGATGATAAATAATTTGAAAAAGTGGTTGATAATGCCTGTTGTACTGCCTTTCCTTTCTTTGGCAGAGGTAAAGTCTATGCCGGAAATAATGTTACAATCATTGGATACGATTGAGTATAAAGTATTTATTGCAGTAGATAAGGCTGCGGTGGAACATTGGGGAGGAAAAGTATCTTATCAAACTCAGTTGAATACTTTTTTCGAGAAGATGAACGACTTCTGGAATAAAGCTGGTCAGGGGCGATTTCAGTATTATTTCCGTTATGTGCCGGATTTGCAGGTCGTTTATGATTGTTCTTCCCGCCAATTGGAGAATGTGTACAGAGAAAGTGCCGGATTTCCTAATCATGATGTATTATTAATCATTGATTCTCTGCTTGATTTTGACGATGAAGAAGGCGCTAAAGGATGGTATTGTGGTGGAGCTAAGGATGGTATGAGTATGGTTGTTTGCCGTAGCCGCAGTAAGACGGAGCATGAAGACCTGTTCGGTATAGATTACTTTTGTCGTGGCGTAGCCCATGAACTGGGACATTATCGTGGAGTGACCGATTTATATGCTGACAGAATTCGTGAAAAGAATAACCCCGTAAATCATATCGGTTACGAACCGGACTCTTGTGTGATGAACAATCATTATAAGACGTATAAGTGGAGTTCGTATGCTGTCAATGTTATGAATCATACAGCAAAGTCCAAACGGCCAGGACGTGATTTCCCGGGACTCTTCAAGCAGATGTTTCCTCAGAATATTAGTGTAACGGTGAAGGTAAAGGGAAAGAATGCAAAAGGAGTGATACTGAACTTATACGGTTCGCGTGCAGGGTTTAACGATTTGATAGCTACGCCTTACCGCACTTATCAGACGGATAAGAAAGGGGAATACTTGATAACGGATGTACCTAATCTGTATGATAATCCCGCCGAACCGTTGTATACGGACAAACTGCCCTACAACCGCTGGTTTACCTTTTTACTCGAAGCACAATACAAAGGGGAAAAAAAGTATGTTTGGCTACCGGAATATGAAATACAGCAGACTTTCTTTGAAAATAAAGACACCTATCCTGTCAATATTGAATTCTAAGAAAAACTAACTTCGGGCAAAGCACAAAATGAATGTATTTCAAGTCTGATTTGACAGGGAAAATTTTCCTGTTAAGCGGGAGCTTTGTCTCGATCAAAAGATAAATTGAGTGTTTATTGTAAATAAAGATAGTATAAAATAAAAAAGTATTTGTGTATGAAAAGAGTAATGAAAAAGCTTTTTCCGGTTCTACTCGTTATCGCACCTTTGTCTGTTTATGCGCAAAAGGTGTATGAACTGAAGGATGCTTCCGGAAAAGTACAGGTGAACGTAACGGTGAGTGATAAAGTTGTAGCGTATTCGGTATTGCACGAAGGGGATGTAATGGTAGACCAGTCTCCCATTTCGATGAAACTGACGGACGGAACTGTTTTCGGACAGAATCCCAAAGTAACCAAAGTGAGCCGAAAGTCGGTGAATGAGACTATCTATCCTCCTATTTATAAAAAGAAGTCCATTAAAGATGAGTTCAATGAGATAATTCTTGATTTCAAAGGAGGATATAGTTTAGTATTTAGAGCGTATGAGGACGGTGCAGCATATCGTTTCGTCTCTAAACTGAAAAAGCCTTTTATGGTAGAAAGCGAACAAGCGACTTTCTGTTTCCCGAATGATCCGAAAGTTTTTGTAGCCTCTCCAAAAGGAAGAATGAATGAGGGCAAAAAAGATCCTTTTTATAGTTCTTTCCAAAATACATATCTGGAAACTGCTCTTTCTGCATGGAATAAAGAAGAGATAGCTTTTTTGCCTGTTTTGGTGGAGGGAAAGAATCAGAAAAAAATCTGTATCACTGAAGCCGATTTATTGAATTATCCGGGTATGTATGTGAAGCATGGAGACTGTGGATACTCTTTGGAAGGAACATTTGCAGCCTATCCGAAGACTGTGGTGGACGAAGTACGTGGTCTGAAAGGTGTGGTGAAGTCTCGTGAACCATATATTGCAAAGGTGGAAGGAAAGACTGCATTCCCTTGGCGTGTCATGGTCATTTCAAAGAATGATACGGAACTGTTATCTAATGATATGATATATAAACTAGCTACTCCGGCACAATTCTCTGACTTTTCTTGGATTAAACCGGGCAAGGTGGCTTGGGACTGGTGGAATGACTGGAATATCTATAATGTGGATTTCCGTGCCGGTATCAATAACGAAACCTATAAATACTATATAGACTTTGCTTCCAAGTTTGGCATCGAATATGTAATTTTGGACGAAGGTTGGGCTGTACCCGGTGCGGCAGATTTACTCAAAGTAATCCCTGAAATAGACTTGAAAGAACTTATCAGCTACGCAAAGAGTAAGAACGTTGATCTAATCTTGTGGGCAGGTTATCGTGCTTTCGAGAAAGATATGGATGCTGTATGCAAACATTATGCAGCAATGGGAATCAAAGGTTTCAAGATTGACTTTATGGACCGTGATGACCAGCACGTGATTGAATTTAACCGTAAAGCAGTTGAAACCGGAGCAAAATACAAACTGCTGATCGATCTACACGGAACCTCCAAACCGACGGGGCTGCAACGTACTTATCCGAATACTATTAACTTTGAAGGGGTTCACGGACTGGAAGAACTGAAATGGGCGGAGCCGGGAACAGATCAGGTTGTATATGACGTAACCGTACCTTTCATCCGTATGGTGGCCGGACCGATGGACTATACGCAAGGCGCAATGAACAATGTGATTATGAAGAACTTCAATGCTGTTTATACGGAGCCTATGAGTCAGGGAACACGTTGCCGGCAGTTGGCACTATATACTATCTTTGATTCTCCTATTAATATGTTGTGTGATGCACCTACCAATTATATGAAAGAAGAAGAATGTACGAAGTTTATTGCTGCTATTCCTACGATATGGGAACAGACACTTCCGATTAGCGGGAAAGTAGGGGAATATATCGTTATGGCACGTGAAAAAGATGGCATCTGGTATGTAGGTGGATTGACAGACTGGAAAGAACGCGATGTTGAGATCGATTTATCTTTCTTGGGAAAAGGTGAATTTAATGCCGAAATATTTAAAGATGGTATCAATGCTGATCGTGTAGGGAAAGATTACAAACGGGAGGTAACACGTATATCAGCAGATAAGAAGTTGAAATTCCACATGGCCCCTGGTGGTGGATTTGTGGTGAAGATAACAAGATAATTGAAGTTTAAGTTTTTGGTTTGACAAAGGGAACATTTATCCGAATATGGAAATGTTCCCTTTTATTATTGATTAGTGAAGAATTAAGGAGATATTCTTAGAACCGGAAGCTTAATCCTCCTAAGAAATTGAATCCTTCCGTAGGATAACCTAAATAATATTGATATTTCTTGTTCAGCAGGTTATGTACTTGAGCATAGACAGATACGCTTTTGAACACATTGTAGCTGGCTCCGATATGCAAATCATTCACTGCAGTCATTTTCGCATACTCTTTCACTTCTTTGCGGCTGATAGATTCATAACCCAGATTTATGTTGAGAGCAGAAATCGGGTGGATACGAACATTGAAAGACATTTCACTGACTGGTTTCACAGCCAACAGATATTCCTCTGTTTTGCTGTCCCAATTACGGTAAGTATATTTAGCTGATATTCCGAGGATATCTTTGTAATCGTAACTGATTTCACCGCCAAGATAGAGATTATCTGTATTATCTTGAGCAAAAGTAAGATAAGAACCCGAATGAATATTACTTGGGTCAAGACCTAAATAAGATAAGTCGTTTTTTAGATTCTGATAACCACCGAACACGTTGAACCAAAGTCCCGGATAAGGGCTTGCTTTGAATCCGATACTACCATTGATTTGTTCGTATGTGTCATAAGGACGTTGTACATATCCCAAAGTAGCAGTGGTATTTGCCTCCGGCAGTTCTCCGTAAGGACAGATACTTTCTAATCTGCGGAAATCATTCAATTGCTTACCGCCAGTTGCTTTTGCGTAAACAATGTAGCTGTCAGAAAAAATATACTGTGCAGTGATATCCGGTGAAACGCGGACTGTTTTGTCGAACCCGAAAGATAAATCTACATTGGCACCTATGTGCAATTTCCAATCGTCATTATCCAGTGTATAATAAGGATTCAGAAGGAGGGTGGTGTAGTTTTTGAAATATTCATCCTGATCGGAAATATTCTTCGTATATCCACTGTAAAGGAAGTTGTTCATAGCCAAAGCGATAGTGACCGATTGTTCGTCATTAATGGCTCCCGTGACATCTCCCTTAGTGCGTATGATCGTCTCTTTAATGGCAGTATTATCCGTGTTGTCGTTTATCAGATTGTGCTGGCGTTCATACATCAGCAGGTTTGTTTCGGCATTGAAACGCAGAGGGGCGGTTTCGTCAATGTAATGAACTCCGGCATGAAAATCTCCGGATGTGAATTTCTGCTTGCCATTTACACTTTCCGGTTTAAAATTGAAGTTGCTCAATCCGAAGTTTCCGGCAATATTCAAATCTAATTTGTCAAATTGGTGCGTATAATCTACGTTGGCACGTGTGCGATAATAGAAAGCATTCCATTTTTCGCTCTCTGTAAAGGGGAGAGTCAGTTTGCCGTCCATGCCGTTCATTTGGAAGCGTACGTTTAGTTTGTCTTTAGCTGACAAATGGAATAAATAATTGGCAAGAATATCCAAATTGCCATAATTACCATATCCGGCACGTACATATCCCGGGGTAGTGCCGGGTTGAACTTCTTTTCCGGTATAGGGGCGCATCAGGCCTGCCGGAACGGAAGTAGCCGGAAAGAATGTTGTAGCATACTCTACTTCTTTCTTGCTCACTGTCGGTTCTTCTACTTTAGGCAGGACGTTTACTTTCGAAGCGTCCATAATGTCCGGGTTATATTCTTGTTCCACAACGACCGTGCGGGTCATTGTTGTATCCTTCGGTTGGGTGGTTTGGGCTTGAAGGCAGGATGGCATTGAGATTGCCAATGCGAGTCCTCCTATTATATAATGAGATCGTTTCATACTTTTCTATTTTTTTATTCTCAATTCTCAACTTTCAATTTACTAAGTCTGCTTTCAATCATGCTTTCAATATCATCATTCCCTTGATAATTTTGTTGCAGACTTAGCAGATATTGGCGTGCGTCCAGATCTTTACCCGTAGCATGATAGACGTCGGATAGAAGGACAAAACTACGTGCTAGCCAATAAGCATGTGGCGTACTCTGTTCTATATAGTTGAGCAACTCTTTCTCTGCAGCGGCATATTCTTTTGCGTCGTAGAGAGATTGTGCAACCTGATATTTAGCTTCGGCACCGTAAGAGTTACGTGTGTCTTTGGCCAGTTCACGATAGTCTTCCATTGCTTTCTTGTCAGCCTTTTGCTTGGTGTAGGCTTTAGCACGGTAATAAAGAGCTTCATTTCTTAGCTCCGGACTAAGTTTGGCCTCTGCAAGCAAGTCGGTAGCTGCATGGATGGTTTCTATATCATCTCGTAATAGGAAGGCGCAACGCAGAATACCCGTTTCAGCAAGTTGGCGGCGCTCTACGTTGGTTGCTTTTTCTTTCAGCATTTTGTAGCTAGCCAATGCTTCAGCCATATTTTGCTGGTTGAATTGCACTTCAGCACGCAAGATCAGTGCTTCTTCTGCAAACGGATTGTTAGGATATTCCAGCAGTTTACCGGAATGGAGAAGAATCATATCATAATTTTTCTGCTCGTTTCCGATCAGGCAGAGATAGTAATGTGCGTTCAGGCTGAAGGCTCCTTCCGGGAAAGTTTGCAGGTATTTGTTGAGGCTTGTTTTGGCTTCTTCCATTCTGCCTCGTGCATAAATCTTTTCTGCGGCGGCATACGTAAGCGAGTCTTGTTCGTTAGCATCGAAACGGATGTGTCCTGGCATGGCATTTGCTAAAGCAGCAAATTCGTCGATGCGGTTGAGATCCACATAAATAGATTTCAAATCACGCATGGCAAGGCGGGCTTCTTCACTGCCCGGATATTTTTCGATAACCTGTTTGTAGGCTTCGATTGCTTGGTTGTAATCTCCTTTTTGGTAATATAATAATCCGATTTCGGCGGCAGCTTTCCTGCTGACCGGACTTTCAGGATATTTAGCAAGCAATTCTTTGAAAGAAGTAATGGCTTGATTGTTGTTGTCCATCAAAACATAGGAACGCCCTTTCTCGTAAATAGCGTTTACGGCATAAGGAGAAGCAGGGTACTTTCCTACCAGACGGTTCAGCAAGGTAATCTTACCGGTATAGTCTTTCTGCAGACCGGATACAAGAGCCAGCTGATAGAAAGAATAGTCTCCGGAAGAAGTATTCATCTGTTCGGCTTGCGAATAATACTGTTTGGCTTCTTCAAAGTTACGTACATGGAGGTGGCAGTCACCAATACGATTGTATGCATCGGCAAGTGCAGTTGCATTTTCACCTTTCTCCAGTTGAATGTATTTTTGGAAGTAATTGCTTGCTTGCGTATAGTCTTTCCGGTGGAAAGCGATATATCCTAAGTTATAATTGGCAAGCGCATACATTTCGTTATTGGGTTGGGTGGTGAGTTGCAGATAAGCATTAAAATCACGTGCGGCTTCTACCATTCGGTTTAGACGGTAATAGGATTCTCCGCACCAATAGTAAGCGTCTGCCTTGGTCTGACGATTGTATTGTCCGATGGCAATGGATTGGTTCAGATATTTCAGAGCTTGTTCGAAGTCGGCGTTAGCGAAAGATTGAGTTCCCAATTGGAACAGTATCTTCTGTTTGGCTTCCAATATTTGCGCGCTTGGTTTGGCAATCCGGTCGATTGATTTCAAAGCTGCATCGTAGCTACGTGTATTCATGTAAACTTCTACCAGGTAGCTGCTGACTTTTTCAGCGTATGGAGAAGTCGGAAATTCATTCAGGAATTTCTCGAAGGCAGTAACTGATTCACCGAAAGCGGAGAAAGAAGTCTCGTGCAGGCAAAGAGCGTAATTGTAAGCTGCCTGTTCCTTGATTTGCATATTGGTATTGGAGGCGGCTGCCTGTTCAAAAGCCATGCGTGCTTTGTTTTTCTCTGCCAGTTGCAGATAAGAGAGTCCCATGTGGAGATATGCATTTTGGGTAAGGGCATCGTTGTCAGTTGTCACCTTACCTAATGTTTCGGCTGCTTTGGAGTATACTTTTGTTTGGTAGTAGGAGAGTCCCAGCATATAAAGGGCATCCCGGCGGGGAGCCGAGTGATCCTTATTCAAGTAATTGTTGAATGCTTCTACGGCTTGGTGATATTGTCCGAAATGGTAATAGGCATCTCCCAGAATACGGTACATCTCTGCAGCGTGCTCGTTGTTCGGGTAGGCTGACAGGTAGTTTTGTGCTACAATTTGTGCCTTATCATAGTTTTTGAGCTGCGTATAAATTTCGGCTATGTAATAAGGGACGAGTGCTTTGTACTTCGAGTCGTCCTGTAAGGGAAGGAAACCTTTCAATGCTTCACTATAACGTTTTTGTGTATAGCGGATGTAGGAAAGATAGTAATCACAATCTTTGGCGTATTTGGGGCTGTTGGCACGCAAAGTTTCAAACCAGATGGCTGCTTCTCGTAGATTATCGGTTTTCAGATAACAGGTAGCCAGTTGGTAGGTGCAGTCGTCCCGCTCTTCATTACCTAGCAAATCAAGGTCGGCAGAGTTGAAGAGTGCCAGTGCTTCATCATATTTTCCTTCGTAGAAATAGCAGGAGGCTAACAGCGCATAAATGCGGTTAGCGTATGGAGTATCAGGATAACGGTCGAGATATTTGCGGAGGAGTTCGATGCGGTTTTTGTCTTTCAGTTCGTAAGCCGAACTGACCAGCATATACTCTGCGTCCTGAAGAAGGCTGGCTGCAGGTTTTTGTTTTACAAATGCTTTCAATGCCGGCAGAGCAGCTGCATAATTTCTTTCCTGGAAAAGTTCTTTCCCTTCTTTATAAAGGTTGTCAGTCGAAGTGAACTTATCACCTGTCTGGGCAAATCCTATAATGGGCGTGCAGCAGATGGCGGCACAAATGAGTCTAGTAATTTCTTTTTTCATAATCGGGTGTTTATGCAAAAGTACTATATATCTTTCAAAGACAATCCTTTGAAAGTTATTTTATAATCATTTAATTCTTTATGTAAAGTTTCGCTCTTCTTTTCGAGCAAAAAGATACTGGCTCGGATTTCATATCAATGCTAACTTAATGGTCATTAAATAATAATCACCACAAATATACGACGATGATTTGATAAGGCTTCTTATTTTTGGAGTGATATATTGTGGTATTTGTTTGTTGCGTGATAAGCCTATTGTTGTTTAATGGCATATAAAAGAGTCGATAATAAAACTTTTCCTTTTTTTGTAACGGTTTCTGATTTTACTAATCCGACATTTTTAGCATACCAATCTATCGAATACTCTGATTCGGAAACAAACATTATTTTTCCTTTGCTTTCTGTGTATATTTTAATGCAATCATAATTTCCTGAAGGGGTATGTATGTTATCCCTTCCCAAATACTTCCCTTTTAGAGAAGCTTTCATGTTTATGATGCCTGTTTTTTGAGAATAACTGCATGGAGGTATCTTTTCTCCTATATTGGCATTTTCTTTCAAAGGGATGCTAATTCGTCCTTCACAATGGCTGAATTTTGAATATTGTTGATATTCATGTTCCGCTTCTTTTAGTTGATTCTGGGAATACTTTGAATATATATATTTTTTCATTGATTCATTTTCAGATTTACTATCCAAAATAATATATTCAGTAATTCCTTGATTCTTATAGTAAATACGAAATTGAATGTTAGTACCATCTTTTACAGCTTGAGAATCATACAGGTCACCATGAAATACTTCTTTTATGATTAATCTATCCCCTTTATCGACTACATCCGCAATATAAGATGTGTCTTTTAACGTCTTGTTTTTCTTTAAATCTTGAGTTATATAATAAGCAGTCATTCCTTTCTGAATACGGCAATATTGTGCATGAGCGGAAAAAACGCATAAAATGAAATAAAAAAGGACTAAATATTTTCCCATAATGTTATTTTTTTATATATTTATAGCAAATTTAATAAAAAACGCAATATTATGAAAAACTTTATCTTCTTTTTTGCCATAGTCGCAATATTTTTTATGTATTCTTGTGCAAATAGTGAGATTGATAGACTGGAATCAGAAAGCGTTGAAGAAGTTCAAATGAAAGAACTTATTCAATACGTTCGTGATATTAAACCTGATATTTCTATTCCTTTAAATCCGCAAACACGCGGCTTCTGGGCTACCCTAGGTGGTTGGTTTAAGCGGATTGGAAGTGCTGATGGAGGTGGCTATAGATGGGGAAGAGATAATGGACTCAGTTTTAGTCAGAGTTTACTTGTTTCTGTATCAGCTTCATTAGTAACAGGAATTAGTGGAGGTGATGGACGAATTCAATGGAAAATAAATGGAGAATGGCAAGTTTATTCATCTTCAATAAGAGATTATCAAGAATTAGGAAATGCACATAACAAGGCTATATATGAATTGTGCCGCGATAATCCTACACTAAAATCAGGTAGTAGTATTTCTAATACGTCATTATTATCTTTAGTAGAGGCGAAAACTAAAGCTATGGGTTATAAAGATAATTTGTCTTTATTGCAGCGAGCGGAAATTATGCAAATGTTGAATAGTCTGAGCAGTACTTCAACTATGTCAGATGTTACAACTATTTTTATGAATAGATTTTCAAATTCAAGATTGGATTATCAATTTTTAGAAGAGTATATGGATGCTGTCGTTTTGTTAGAAGATAAAGATTCCGCTATTTCTTTCACCGAACAAATAATTGTAAAAATAGATTCGATGTCTGGTGTTCAGAAAAGTACATTGAAATGTATGGTTTCTACTGCATTATGCAGTATCAATCTTTGGCAACCTAAGATTTGATTTGTGAAAGAATCTATAGTTTGACTGAGGCCCACATACAAATAGTTATATTTTTAGCTATTTATATGTGGGATAGATATATTGCCGAAAGATGACTCTTTGACAGACTCTAAGAGTAGAGCTGTTTTTCCGATTCGTCGGCGTCCGGTCATTACAGTAAAGCAAGCGCTCGTTTGTGATTGCTCTTTAGCTGCATACAGTATCGCCATTTCTTTCTTTCGGTCGTAGAACTTCATATTATTGCTATCTTAATGGCGGTTAATTTAATAGCCGTTAAATTAATAGTGGTTACAAAGATAATACAATATGTTGTATTTTGTTCATTTATAGTAATATAATATGATTGTTTAAGATTGTGTGATGAATTGCTCTGATCTATTTGGTTGGGATAAACTTCTATTTTACAAATACATCAATTGACTACTGAAAAATGGCTCATCTTAAAAAAAGAATATTTGAACGGGAATAAAAGGCGTAATTACTGGGGAGGGATTGGAAAATATTAAAAAGCGTAGAGATTTGTAGATGCGAAATTCTTTCTTTTTGTTATAGGAGATGTTTGTCGATTAAATTGTAATGCTTTTCTTCTTTTTCACTTGTTATGTAAACTGAAATGTGGCTAGAAACTAGCATTTTGTTGTTTGTAACCTTTACGATATTTGTGATAAAATAGAAGAAAAACTGTCTTAATTTTCCCTTATTTGTTTTCCTCACCGAGCAAAAGCAGCTTCGTCGGTGAGAAAGGAAGCGTTCCTCGGTGAGGAAGAACTCCTTGGTTTTAAACCAACGAATCTTTTATTGATAGAAAAAGATGCATATTCGACTTGAATTTATACGGTATTAGCCTGTGATTCTGCATACTGTTGCATGTTTTTATGCATTTTATTCTCCAGATCATTATTTTTTTATCTGATGCTTTGGAGGAATATCTTAAAAATGGGACATAACTATAGATAAAATACTCTCATTATATCAGGCTGATGAAATTATTTTAGCGGTATTGAGCTAGAAACAAGCTAAGTCCGTGCCGGATAGAATCCAACCCGAATTTTTCCGGATGAATTTCGGAGAGAGGTAGGAAGAAAGCATCTGCTACATCATCCATGGCAGAGAAATGGCTCATGTTTTCTACAGTGCAGAGGAAAAACATATCGAGTGTGTGTACAGGAAAACCTGAATAAACATAAATATTGGGAAGTGTGAACTGGTAAACGGCTTTTTTAACTTTCAGCCCTGTTTCTTCCAGCACTTCGCGTGCAACGCCTTCTTCGCCTGTTTCATTCATATCGATGAATCCGCCGGGTAGGTCGAGAGTTCCTTTGGCTGGCTCTTTGGCACGTCGGCAGACAAGCAGTTCATTTTTCTCATTCAAGATGAGTGCTACTGTGGCGGCAGAAGGATTGAAATAATAGACAAAGCCGCAATCTGCACATTTTTTAGATTTCTCGTTGTTGATCTCAAAATGAGAGGAACCACATTCAGGGCAATATAAGAATTGGGCAAGAGGATGTTCCATGATCGTATATCTTTTCCAGGTTTTTGTTATGTAGGTTTGCGGCGTTACCGCCGCATTCCCCATTAAGAACTGTACGTGCG